>Ga0247727_10002131_pt1 | contig 45691 bp, 34 predicted proteins | sample WisWelCaveWW1625_FD_202498 | JGI IMG/M metagenome (GOLD analysis project Ga0247727, IMG submission 202498) | Biofilm microbial communities from Wishing Well Cave, Virginia, United States - WW16-25 | ecosystem: Environmental > Aquatic > Deep subsurface > Groundwater > Cave microbial mat | place...
GAGCGTGGCGCATGGCGGGCCGGCGCCCCTCAGAACTCGCGCCGCCGGAAGAGCAGCACGGCGCCGCCGACGAAGAGCGCCGACCAGAGCGAGACGGAGAGCGCGCCGAGAAGGAGCTGCGTCCAGCGGATCGGCAGCCCGGCGCTGGTCGCGTTGATGAAGTTGACGTCCTCGAGGTTCGGCATCGCCCGGTAGACGATCGACCAGAGCGTGGCGAAGTGGGGACGCTTGCCGTCGCTCGTCAGCTCGCGCAGCGCCTCGGTCGAGTGGGCCGCGAGCGCGAAGCCGCAGGTGGCGACCGCCGCCACCGCCGGCGCGGTGAGCGTGCCGAGGAAGAGCGCGACGGCGACGAGCAGCAGCGCCTCGCACAGGAGCCCGAGCAGCGCCGCGAGGAGCGCCGTCGTCGGGTGGCCGCCCCAGACGAGCAGCCACAGGACGAGCGCGAGGCCGGCGCCGGCGAGGCAGGTCCAGATCGCGCCGACGAGCCCGAAGTACTTCCCGAGCAGGAACTCGCCGCGCGAGACGTCGCGCGAGAGGATCGGGTAGAGCGTCCGCCGCTCGACCTCCTTGGCGACGCTGAACGCGCCGACGAGCATCGCCAGCAGCAGCGCGAGCCAGCTCATGCCGGAGAGCGAGAAGTCCTGCACCATCTTCAGCTCGTCCTCGATCGAGAGCCAGCCCAGCACGCGGCTGAAGAGGACGACGCCGAGCGTGAAGACGCCCACGACGAGCAGCACGCGGTCGCGCACCGCCTCGAGGAACGTGGCGCGGGCGAGGACGAGGACGCGGTCCCTCATGCCGAGACCTCCGCGATCGGAGCCACCTCGCGGCGCGGGACTGCCGGCGCCGGCGGGAGCGGGTCGACGGGCGGCTCGCCGGCGACGAGGCGCACGAACCACTCCTCGAGCGACTCGCGCTCGGGCACGAGCGAGAGGAGGCGGCCTCCGTCGGCGTGGATCTGCGCGGCGAACTGCGGCCCGAGCGATTCGCCCGGCAGCTTCGCGGTGATCGTTCCGCCGGCGGCGCGGAACAAGCTCGAGTGCTGCTCGATCCGCGAGGCGAGCGCGGGCGCGACCTGCTCGGCGCAAAGCTCGAAGGAACGCGGCGCGCTCGAGAGGAGGCTGGCGATCGCCCCTTCGCGCACCACCTCGCCCTTGTGGAGAACGACGACGCGGTCGCACAGCTCCTGCACGTCGGCGAGCACGTGCGAGCAGAGGACGACGGTCCGTCCGACGCGGCGCTGCTCGAGGATCAGCTCCTTCACGAGCCGCCGGCCTCCCGGATCGAGCCCCGAGAGCGGCTCGTCGAGGATCACCATCCGCGGCTCGTGCAGGAGCGCCGCGGCGAGCCCGAAGCGCTGGCGCATCCCCTTGCTGAAGCCGCGGAGCCGGCGACGCGCGGCATCGGTGAGCCCGACCCGCTCGAGCAGCGCCGGCGCGCGCGACTTCACCTCGGCCGCGGAGAGGCCGCTGAGGCGGCCGTAGATCTCGAGCCCTTCCAGCGGCGTCAGGTGCTCGTGGAAGTAGGGGTTCTCGGGCAGGTAGCCGAGCGCGCGGCGGGCGGCCGCCTCGCCGCTTGGCCGTCCGAGCAGGAACGCCTCGCCGCGATCGGCGGCGAGGAGGCCGGCGGCGATCTTGAGGATCGTCGTCTTGCCGGCGCCGTTCTGGCCGAGCAGCCCGAAGCACTCGCCTTCGGCGACGGCGAAGGTGACCCCGCGCAGCGCCGCGACCTTCGCCTTGAAGGGCGACGGACGGAACCCCTTCACGAGATTCCTGACCTCGAGCACGCTCTCCATCGCTTTCCGTCCCCTCCCCGGCATCGGCAAACTCTTCCGAAGCGAGAGGATCGGGCGCCGACCGCGGGAGACTTGAGCCGCGGGCGCTTCGCCCCGGGAGTCGCATGAACCAAGGCCACACCTGGCGCGAGCGCGTCCCGCCGGCGTCGGCAGGCGAGCGGCTGCTCGATCATCTGGCCGGAAGGTGGCGGCACGGGAGCTTCGACCAGTGGCGCGAGCGGCTCGAGCGCGGCGAGCTCCTGCTCGACGGCGCATCGGCGCGCGGCGACGAGCGGCTCGCGGCCGGCCAGGAGCTTCAGTGGCGGCGGCCGCCGTGGGAGGAGCCGCAGGTCCCGCAGAGCTTCGCCCTGCTCCATCGGGACGACCACCTGCTCGCGGTGGCGAAGCCGGCGGGGCTGCCGACGATGCCGTCGGGCGGCCGCTTCCTCGACCACACGCTGCTCCATCGAGTGCGGGCCCGCTGGCCCGAAGCGACGCTGCTCCATCGGCTCGACCGCGGGACCTCGGGGGTCGTGCTGCTCGCGCGCAGCGACCTCGCGCGGCGCGAGGTCGCTCACTCGTGGCGGCGCGGCGCGGTGCGCCGCCTCTATCGCGGCCTCGTCGAAGGCGCGCCGCGCGAGGACTCCTTCGAGATCACCGCGCCGATCGGCGAACTGCCCCACGCGACGCTCGGCCGCGTCTTCGCCGTCGCGCAGCGCGGACGGGCGTCGGTCACGCGCGTGCGCGTGGTCGAGCGGCGCGCGACGACGACGCTCGTCGAGATCGAGATCGGCAGCGGCCGCCCCCACCAGATCAGGATCCATCTCGCCTGGTGCGGCCATCCGCTCGTGGGCGAGCGCTTCTACGGCACGGGCGGCGGTCCGCGGGCCGGGAGCGCGGCGATGCCCGGCGACATCGGCTACCGGCTCCACGCCGAGCGCCTTATCGTGCCGCACCCCTCGCACCTCGCGCCGCTCACGATCTGGTGCTCGCCCCCGAGCGACCTGCGCGCGACCGGAGTGAACGTTTGAGCGAACCGAACGGCGCGCTCCTCGAAGCGCGCAACCTCTATCGGATCTACGCGATCGGATCGGGCGGTCCGGCCGGCGGAGCCGTCGCCCCCGGCGAGCGCGCCAATCCTCCCGTCCTGCAGGACGTCTCGCTCACGGTGACCGAGGGGAAGTTCGTCGTCGTGATGGGCCCGAGCGGCTCGGGCAAGTCCACTCTGCTTCATCTTCTTTGTGGGCTCGACGAGCCGTCGTCGGGGCAGGTATTCCTCGCCGGCAAGGAGCTCTTCGCGCTCAGCGACGAACAGCGCACGCTCGTGCGGCGCGAGTGCGTCGGGTTCGTCTTCCAGTTCTTCAATCTGGTCCCCAATCTCACGGTCGGCGAGAACGTCGCGCTGCCGCTCCTGATGCAGGGCGTGACCGAGCCGCTGCAGGACGAGCGGTTCACGAAGGTCGTCGAGCTCTTCGGGCTCGCCGACAAGATCGGGCGCCGGCCCCACGAGCTGTCGGGCGGCGAGATGCAGCGCACCTCGATCGCGCGCGCCGTCGTCCACCGGCCGCGCATCGTTCTCGCCGACGAGCCGACCGGGAACCTCTCGACGAAGGCGGGCCACGAGGTGATGGAGTTCCTGCGGCGCGCCGTCGACGAGCTCGGCCGGACCGTGCTGCTCGTGACCCACAACCCGCGCGACGCGCGCTACGCCGACGAGCTCCACTTCCTGAAGGACGGCCGCATCGACCTCACGAAGTCGCTGCGCGCCGACGACGCTTCCCGGACGAAAGGCCGCATCGATGAGGATCGCATCCACGCTCGCCTGGAGGAGCTTGGCATCTAGGCCGGCTCGCTCCTTCACGGCGGCGCTCGGAATCGGCGTCGGGATCGCGACCGTCCTTTCGGTGCAGGTCGTCGACCGCAACACGATCCTGACGCAGCAGCGCCAGGCGCAGGGCGAGACGCTCGGCAGGCCCGACGTCGAGATCGAGCCGATCGCCGCGCGCCTGCCCGACGGCGGCGCCGCGCCGGTCGAGCTCGCGGCCGACCCCGACGTCGCCGCCTTCTGCGGGCTCTTCTACGGTTCGGTCGAGGTGGTCGCGCCGCCCGACGCGAGCGAGCCCGCGCTAGAGAACCCCGACGTCACGATCGTCGGGATCGGGCCGAACGCCGCCTCGCTCTTCGGCGCCTACGAGGTCGAGGAGGGGCACGACTTCTCGAGCGCTCGCGCCGCGGAGCTGCTCGTGCCGGAACGCGTCGCGGCCGATGCCGGGCTCAAGGTCGGCGACACCCTCTCGCTGCGGCGGACCCGGCCGGTCCGGAAGGGCTGTCAGGAGGGTCGGCTCGTCACGATCGCGGCCGAAGGCGAGACGGCGCGGCCGGGCGAGCCGCTCGCCTTCACGGTCGCCGGCATCCTCGCCCCCCACGACCTCGGCGCGCAGCCGCTCGTCGTCGCGCCGTTCGAGACGGCGGCCGAGCTCCTGCGCGACGCCCACCTGCAGCCGATCTACTGGGGCCGCCTCAAGGACGGGGCGATCGCGCAGGACGTGGCGCAGCGGCTGAAGGAGCGCTGGACCGTCGAGAAGCCGAAGCACTCGCTCGTCGGCGAGCGCATCGACCAGAAGGCGTTCCGCAAGTCGCTCAAGATCACGAGCTGCCTCGCCCTGCTGCTCGGCCTCTTCGTGATCTACAACGCCTTCTCGATGGCGCTGGTCGAGCGCGTGCGCGAGATCGGGCTCCTGCGCGCGCTCGGCCTCACGCGCGGCGAGATCGCGCGCGCGGTCCTGCTCGAGGGGTTCCTCCTCGCCAGCTTCGGCGCGCTCCTCGGCATCGCGCTCAGCGCCCTGCTCGTCGGGTACATGAACCTGATGAGCATCACGACGCTCGGCGCCGGCAAGCCGCTCGAGATCCTCGAGATCCCGTGGCGCCTCGGGCTCGGCGTCGTCGCGCTCGGGATGCTATTCGCGCTGCTCGGCATGGCGGCGCCGCTGCTGCGCGCGCGCCACCTCTCGGTGATCGAGGCGCTGCGGGCGGGCCGCCTCGCGCTGCGCGCCGATCCCGGCTTCTCGCTGCGCGTCGGGCTGATGCTCGGCGTGCCGCTCATGATCCCGCTCGTCTTCACGCTCGTGACGCCGCCGCTCGGCGAGCGGCAGGCCGCCGTGCACGGCCTGATCCTCGAGCTCGCGGCCGTCGTCGCCGGCTTCTTCCTGCTGCTGCTCGCGCTCCCGAAGGCGGTCCACAAGGCGGTCGAGGCGGTGATCGCGCCGCTTTGCGCGCTGGCGCCCATCGAAGGGCGGCTCGCCCTCTCGGCGGTGCGCGGCGCCCGCCAGCGGATCCTCGCCACGCTCACCGGGCTTGCGGTCGTCGTCGCCGCCGTCTTCGTGGTGCGCGCGGTGAACGACGGCTTCCTCGACGAGATCGCCCGCTTCTCGGACGAGTCGCTCTCCGGCCGCCTCTTCGCGCGCACGCGGCAGCTCGAGCGCAGCCGCTCCGACGAGCTGCTCCGGCTGCCGGGCGTCGCCCGCGTCGACTCGATGTCGGCCGAGGTGCGCGCGCCGTTCCCGGTACGGGGGCTGAGGGCCGACGCGCTGCGCGCGAACCGGGAGCGACTCGAACTCGCCGACGGCGTCGTCGACGAGTTCGCGCGCGGCGAGTCGCTGATCCTCTCGCGCTTCCTCGCCGAGCAGATGGGCTGGAAGCCGGGCGACGCGGTGAACCTCTCGACCTTCACCGGGCCGCGCTCGTTCCGCGTCGGCGCGATCACCGACGGGATCGGCTACTGGCCCGACGACCGCAGCTTCGCGCTGCTCGAGATGGGACGGGTGGACCAGCTCTTCTGCGTCGACGACGAGACGAGCGCCCACTTCGTGCTCGAGCTCGAGCCGGGTGCCGACGCCGCGGCGATCGAGGCGAAGCTGCGCAAGCGGCTGCCGCCCGCCCCCGACCGCCAGGCGCGCAGCGCCGCGACGATCAAGAGCTTCTACCTGCGCGACGGGCGGCGCGACTTCTACGTCTTCGACGTGATCCTATGGAGCACCGCGGCGCTCGCGGCCGTGGGGCTGCTCAACTCGCTGGCGATCGCGCTGCTCGAGCGGCAGCGCGAGATCGGGCTGCTGCGCACGATCGGGCTCACGGCTCGCCAGGTCGGGAAGATGCTCCTGATCGAGGCGCTCGCGCTCGGCGTCGTCGGCGGCGCGCTCGCGGCGCTGCTCGCGGCGCCGGTGAGCGCCATCGTGCTCGAGGCGGTGCGCATCATCAGCCGGCTCGACCTGCGCTACCGGTTCGAGCCGTGGCACGCCGTCGCTCCGCTGCTCGCCGCGGTGGCGATCGCGCTGGTCGCGGCGCTCCTCCCCGCGCTGCGCGGCGGCCGGCTCAAGCTCGGTCCGCTCCACCGGCATGAGTGACGGACGCGTCGTGCCTCGTCGGGAGAGCTGCCGCGCGAGCGCCGTCGCGGCCGTCGTGACGTGCGTTGCGATGCTCGCCGCCGTTGCCGCCTGCGCCGCGCCGCCGCCGGTGACCGCAGTCCCCGCGCCGAGCGTGGAGACGCGCGCCGTCGCGGCCGGCTGGGGCGAGGGGTCGAGCTGGCGCGACCAGCACGAGCAGATCTGCCGAATCGGCGCCGACCGCGAGGTCGACGTCGTGCTACTCGGCGACTCGATCACGCAGGGGTTCGGCGGACCGGGCCGGCGCGTCGCGTCGCCGGGGCAGGAGGCGTTCGATCGGTGGCTCGCGCCGCGCCGCGCCGCCAACTTCGGGATCAGCGGCGATCGGACGCAGCATCTGCTCTGGCGCATCGACCACGGCGCCTTCGAGCGCGTGAGGCCGCGCGTCGTCGCGCTCCTGATCGGGACGAACAACCTCTCGGCCGGAGACGCTCCCGTCGACGCCGCGGCTGGCGTCGCCGCGATCGTCGACCGGCTCGCCGCGCTGCCGCGGCCGCCGCGCGTGCTGCTGTTCGCGCTCTTCCCTCGAGGCGCCGACGCCGCCGATCCGGTGCGCGGCCGGGTCGCGGAGCTCAACCAACGGCTGAGCCGGGTGGCGGCGGAGCGGCACGCTCGCTTCCTCGACCTGGCCGGGCTCTTCCTGCTCGCCGACGGCCGCGCGAACCGGGAGCACCTCGCGGGCGACTTCCTGCACCTGACGGCGGCGGGCTATGGCGCGTGGGCGGCGGCGCTGGCCGCGGCGATCGACGAGCTTCAGAGCGAGTGAGCGACCGCCCGCCGCGAGTGGGCGACCGCCCGCCTCAGTCCGGCGGCGCCGCGGCGAGCCGCGCGCCGTCGCGCTGGACCATGGCGGCGCCGCCCAGCACGAGCACCATCCCGACGAAGAACGGCACGCCGAGCGGCTCGTCGACGTGCCGCAGGCCGAGCGCCGTCCAGAAGCCGAGCCACGAGAGGAGCGTCTGGAGCAGCGCGGTCGCCGGCGGCTGCGCGTTCATGCAGATCGCCACCTGCACCGGCGGGAGATGGCGCAGCAGGAATCCCCAGAGGAGCATCATCGTGACGCTCGTGATCGCCACCATCCAGGCGAGCGCCCACCAGGCCGACGCGGGGATCGCCGACCACGCCGTCGCCTTCAGCGCGGCGCCGCCGACCGGCATCATCGCCACGGTGCCGAGGATCAGGCTCCAGGCCGTCACCGCGCGCGAATCGTGGCTGCGGCAGAGGGCACGCATCGCGACGGTGTAGACCACCCACGCGCCGACGGCGAGCAGCAGGAGCAGGTCGCCGTGGCGCAGCTGCGCCGCCGCCGCGTCTCTCGTCCACGGCCGCAGCACGACGATCGCGCCGGCGAGAGCGACGAGGACGCCGAAGAGCTTCCGCCGCGGCGGGGCGCGCCGCTCGAGCAGGCTCGAGAGCAGCAGCACGCCGAGCGGCGTGAGCGCGTAGAGCAGCGCCGAGTGGCTCGGCACGCTCGCCTTGAGGCCGCTCAGGAAGAGGTACTGGTTCACCGGGACCAGCAGCACGCCGAGCGCGAGGAGCTTGACCCAGGTCCTGCCGTCGAAGTCGGGCCGCGGGATCACGCTGCCGGTGAACGCAAGGAGGAGGAAGCTCGTCGCCAGGGCGCGCGCGAGCGTGAGCCCTTCGCTCGTCGGGAAGCCGTCGGTCGCCAGCTTCGAGAGGACGTAGGTCCCCGCCGCGAGCGCGACGTGGGTCGCCATCAGCAGGAGCTGCGTCGACCGCTTCACCGAAGCTGCGCGAGCTCGAGCTCGCTGAAGCCGGCGCGCCGCCGCCCGTCGACGTCGAGCTCGCGGGTGCCGCGGCGCGGCCGGAACGGGAGCGCGCGTTCGAGGAAGTGGCGCTCCGGATCGAGCCCGCGCCGGGTGCAGGCGAGCCGGTGCCACTTCGTGCCGAGCGCGACGTGGGCGATCTCGTCGCGGTAGACGCGGTCGAGCGCCGCGGCGCTTGGCTCGTCTCCGGCGGCGCGGAGCTCGCGGCGCAGCCTCGCCGAGACGTCGAGCCCCTTCGCCTCGAGCACGCGCGGCACGACCGCGAGCCGATCGGGCAGCAGGTCGAAGCGGACGGCGGTCTCCCAGAGCCCGAGGTGCACCGGCTCCTCGCCGAGCTCGCCGCCGAGCTCGCGCAGGCGCGCGAGCAGGAGGCGCGCGTGGGCCACCTCCTCGGAAGCGACGTGCAGCATGTCGGCGTAGTAGCCCGGCTCCTCGGCCGGAAAGTCGGCGACCGCGAGCAGCGCGAGCTCGACCGCGCAGAGCTCGATGTGCGCGACGCCGTGGATCAGCGAGCGCCGGCCGCGCGCGTCCCGCAGATCGGTGCGCCGCGGCGTCGAGAGCGAGCTCGTGACGGAGTAGGCGCCGGGGCGGGCCGGCCGCAGCGGCGGGCCGCGCTCGAAACCGGGTTCGACGCCGAGGCGGACGTGCGCCTCGCAGAGCGCCGCGGCGAGCGCGAGCTTGCGCTCGACCTCGGGCTCGGCAAGGACGGCAGCGATCTCGGCGGCGACGCCGCTCGCGCTCACGCCTTGGCGAGCTGGAGCAGGCGCTGCGGGTTGAACCCCACGATCATCTGGCCATCGATCACGATCGTCGGCGTGCTCATCGAGCCGAGCTGCATCAGCTCCTCGGCCGCCTTCTCGTCCGCCGCCACGTCCTTCGCCACGAAGGGGATCTTCTGCTGCGATAGAAACTCCATCGCACGGTGGCAGGGGGGTCAGCCAGGCTGGTGGTAGACGACGATGTTCTTCGGCATGGGGCGGAGAGCCCTTTCTTGAGTTCTGGTTTCGAGAGGGCGGACACGATAGCGACGGCGTTCGCGCCCGCCATCGGGGCCGGATCTCACGGGACGTGGTGAGATGCCGTGGACGGCGCCGTCGTTTCGACGACCGGCAGTAGCTTCTTGGGATCGCCTCCGAAGCTCAGGGTGTCCATGGGGCAGACGCTGACGCAGATCCCGCAGCCGATGCACGAGCTCGTCGAGTTGCTGAGCACGTCCTGCTTCAGGGCGTACTGCATCACCGGGATGCCGACCTGGCAGTTGCGCGAGCACTCGCCGCAGGCGATGCACTTGTCGTTGGAGACGATGGCGAAGCGCGAGAGGCCGAGCTTGGCGAAGAGCCGCGACGTCACCTCCATGAGCTTGGCGAGCGGGCACCAGTAGCGGCACCACACCTTGCCGCCGAGGAACGGGTAGAGCGTCACCGGCAGGATGCCGACGAGCCAGCAGTCGGCGACGACGCGGTAGACCTGCATCGACTTGTCGGCCGCCGACCAGATCCGCCACGCGTCGCGCATCAGCATCATCAGCGTGACGACGAAGGCCGCGGCCAGCACGCCAAGCCCCATCACCTCCCACTTGAGCGCCGTCTTTCCCTTCGGCGCGAGGTGGCGCCAGCGGTCGCCAAAGGTCTCGGCCAGCCCGCCGCAGCCGCAGATCCACGAGCAGTAGCGCTTGCCGTGGAAGAGGACGAAGAGCGGGAGGACGACGAACGTGAGGAGGACGCCCCAGATCACCCAGATCTTGTGGGGGTCGTAGAGGAACGTGTAGACGAAGAGCGGCCACGCGTAGACGAGCCCGTAGCTGCGCCACCCCTGCTCGCTGAACTGCGGGTTCGCCGCCAGCTCGCGCCCGACCCACTCGTACTTCACGGCCCACTGGAACAGGAACTCGGGCACGAGGAAGAACATGATCCACTGGAACGCGAGCAGCGAGGTGTAGCGCCAGACCTGGAAGCGGTCCTTGCGATCGATCCCCCACCGCTTGATCGCGCGCAGGCCGAAGACCGTCATGAGCGAGCTGTAGAGGACCGTGTACCAGAACGACCACGGGCGATCGAAGAGCGAGAGCGTCTTGTAGCCCCAGCCCGCGTAGGGCCAGAACTCGCCGCCCTTCTCGTACTTGATCCCGTAGACCGAGTACCAGATCCAGAACGAGAGACCGAGCCACGACCAGCGGTCGCCGCGCGCTCCGGTGACGACGAGCGCCGCGAGCGCCGCGGCCGCCGCGATCCCGCCCGCGAGCGGCGGCACGACCCCGATCGGGAGCCCGAACCACTTCGCCTGCCCGCCGAGCGCCGGCGCGAGCCAGCAGAAGCCGAGGAAGGCGAGCAGCGTGAGGAGCGCGGCGCGCAGCGCCGATCCCTCCCACTCGTTCTCGAGCCGGATGCCGAGCGACTTCAGGAACTGCACCGGCAGCTCGGCGCCGACCAGCACGAAGGCGTGGTCGGTCGGGATCGTCCGCTCCTCGCCATGGCCGCCGCGGTCGATCGTGAGCAGCGTTTCGCCGGATCGGAACTCCTTCACGCTCGAGTGGAAGAGCACCTCGATCCGCCTGGCGGCGATCGCCCCGTCGAGCTTGCGCGAGTTGTCCTTGAAGACGCGCGCGAACTCGCCGCCCCGGTAGGAGAGGACGACCTGGTTCTGCTCGGCGAGCGTGAGCGCCGCCTCGATCGCGCTGTTGCCGCCGCCGACGACGAGGAGGCGCTCACCGCGGTACTTCCGCGGCGAATAGAGGCGGTGGTAGACGTGGCCGAGCTCTTCACCGCGCGCGCCGAGCTTGCGCGGATTGCCGCGCTGGCCGGTGGCAAGGACCACCTTCTTCGCGCGGTGGGTTCCCTTCGGCGTCGTCGCGACGAAGAGGCCGTCCTTCTTCTCGAGCTTCTGCAGCGGCTCCTCGGTGCGCACGTCGATCCGGTTGTCGCGCACGATCTGGTGCCAGCGCTCGACCAGCTCCTCTTTCTGCGTGCCGTCGAGCCAGAGCTTGCCCTTCGGCGGCGTCTGGTCGGGCTCGGCGTAGACCCACTTCCCCTCGGGGAAGTTGTCGATCGTGTTGGCGATCTTCTCCTTCTCGAGGACGACCGCCTTCCAGCCCTTCTCCTTCGCGGCGAGCGCGGCGTTGAGCCCCGAGGCGCCGGCGCCGACGACCAGCACGTCGAGCACTCCGTCCATGGGGCCGCCCGGCTCGCTGCGCTCGCCGGGTCGGGGGGCGGGCTGCTTCATCTCGGGCAGCGTCGAGAGGTAGTCGATCACCTCCACCCCCTGCGCCATCGCCAGCTTGATCACCGGCGCGCCGGCGAGGTCGCCGATGATGTGCAGCCCCTTCACGCTCGACTCGTTGCCCTTCCCGACGATCGGCCGGCGCTGGTCGCCGCTGCCGCTCGAGAGGACCGACTCGAGCCACTCGCGCACGCGCTTCACCGAGAACGGCCGCTTCGTCTCGCCCTTCACGGCGTCGCTCCCTTCGGCCCGATGCGTCGAGCTTCGCTCTCGAACCGGGCCGAGAGCGCCGCGCCGCAGCCGGCGCAGGCCTGCGCGCTCGGGTGGTTCGCCGTCCCGCACTTCGCGCAGCAGGTCGGCGAATGGGTCGCCGGGATCTTGCGCAGCCCCGACGGCACTCCTTCCGGCAGGCGCGAGAGGTCGCCGCGCGGCTTGGCGGCGAGCGCGCAGAGCGCGAGGACGTTGAACGCGAGCCCCGCGAGCAGCCACGGCAGCGGCGCGAGCCCTTTGCCGAGCGCGACGTAGGCCGCGATCGCGGCGCAGACGAGGCCGACCAGCACGTAGCTGCCGAACCACATCCAGCCGCTCAAGAGCGAGCGTTCGTTCAGCGCCGACTCGTCGAAGAGCGCGCCGCGCGCCTGCATCGAGGCGAAGAGCTCGTCCTCGTGCTCGTGCCAGGTCGCGCGGCAGCTCTCGTCGCAGACCGTGACGCGGCGGCCCTTGTGGATCTCGGTGACGGCACCCGGGCGGGCGGGCGCCTCGCAGACGATGCACCAGCCCGGATTGGCGGCGGGCGGGGCGGGAGGTCGCTCCTGCGCCGCGGCGGCGCCGAGCAGGACGACGAGCATGAGCAGCATCGGCAGGAGCCGGGCGAACATGGTCTCGCTTCCCTCCGGGAGACGTGGCCGCGTCGGATGCCGCGGCGTCGCCGGCAGTTTCGCGGCGCATTGGGAGGCGAAGCAAGCCGATCCTGGCGCCGCATCGAGCTATCGTCCGGCGACTCGCGGTTCGGGGGGCATCGGGAGCGCGGTCTCATGGTTTGCGTCGGAGCATTCATCGTCGCGGCGCTGCTGCCTCGTGCCGCGCGGGTCGCGCAGGAGCCGGCGGCCGGCGGAGCGCCGCCCGCGACGCGGGCGATCCCGACGTTCGAGAGCCTCCACGTCGACGCCGCCGAGCTCCCCAACAAGGACTGGCGGCTCGCTCCCGAGCCGGCCTTCGCGTCGCCGCAGCCGGCGACGCTGCTCGACGGCAGCGCGCTCGGCGCCGCGGCGAGCGCGGTAAAGCGCAAGGAGGTCCAGACGATCGCCGGGCCGTCGGGCACCGGCTCGATCCTCCTCCTCGAGTTCGAACCGAAGATCCCCGACGGCGTGACGGCGATCCTCGTCAAGCACCTCTGGGACGAGGCGGGCCGGCCGACGCGGCAGCGGCCGGAGGTCTACGCGCGCTCGGGCAACCTGGTGGTCGTCCTCTCCTTCTCGCTCACGAGCCCGATCCGCAACTGGACCTGCGATCGGATGCGCCGCCGCTTCGGACTGCGCCTCCCCTTCGATTCGGAACAGCTCCGCCCGCTCCTCGCGCCGGTCATGCGCCAGTACGAGGCCGGGAACGCGGAGGGCGGCCTGCAGCTCCTGCACGCCGCGCAGGAGAAGCTCGCCGGCGTCAGCTTCGCCGCGTGGCTCGAGGGCGAGCTCTGCTGGGGCAAGGAGGACTGGGCCGGCACCGAGGCCGCCTTCGCTCGCGCGCTCAAGCTCGACGCCGAGAGCGACCCGCTCCCCGACGACGACACGGTCCGCCGCTGCGTCGACGGTCGCGGCACGGCGCTCTACGGATTGAAGCGCTGGGACGACGCCGTCGCGAAGTTCCGCGAGGCGGCGGAGCTCGCCGCGGATCTCGGCAGGACGAAGGATCAGGCGGCCTCGCTCTACAACGGCGCGTGCAGCCTCGCGCTGGGCGGCAAGAGCGACGACGCGCTCGCGCTCCTGAAGCAAGCCCTCGCCCTCGACGACGGCGCACTCAAGCGCCACGCGAAGAGCGACAAGGACTTCGACTCGCTGAAGGAACGGCCCGACTACAAGGCGCTGCTCGAATGACGCCGCGTCAGCGCAGCCATTCCCCGGCTGCGCTCTAGCGTCGCGATAGCGAGTCGGAAGACGGATCCTGTGTGTCGCTCGGGGAGTTTCGTCGGCGTCGTCGGTCTCGCGTTCGGCGGACTTCAACCTCGATCGACGCCGACGAAACTCACCGAGCGACAGACGAACCCCACCCGCCGTCTCGCTTGGATCACCGTTCCTCGCGCCGCATGGTCTTCCGTGAACCAACGTCCCAGGGACCGTGGATCAAAAGGGCAGTGGATCATGGACTCGCTCGCCCGCTTCTGTCTGCGAACTTCGGGATCAGGACGCTCGCGCAGCCACTCCCTGGCTGCGGGTCAGCGCAGCCACTCACTATGGATGGCGCCGCGCTCCGGCCGGTCGACCCGCTCGAAGGTGTGCGCGCCGAAGGCGTCGCGCTGCGCCTGCGTCAGGTTCTGCGGCAGGCTCGCGCTGCGGGAGCTGTCGTACCAGGCGAGGCTGGCGGCGAAGGCGGGGACCGGGATGCCGAGCTCGGCGGCCGCGGCGACGACCTTCCGCAGCCCCGGCATCGCCGCCTCGGTCCTGCCGCGGAAGTCGGCGTCGAGCAGCAGGCTCGCGAGCGCCGGCTCCTTCATGAAGGCCTGGCGGATCACGTCGAGGAAGCGGGCGCGGATGATGCAGCCGCCGGTCCAGATGCGGGCGAGCTCGGAGAGGTCGACGTTCCACGCGTGGGCGTCGCTCGCGGCGCGCAGCAGGCTCATGCCCTGGGCGTAGGCGCAGATCTTCGCGGCGTAGAGCGCGTCGTGCACCGACTGGGTCCATGAGGCCGCGTCGCCGGCGAGCTTGCGCGCCGGCGGCCCGGCGAGCAGCCGGCTCGCGGCAAGGCGCTGCTCCTTCATGCTCGAAAGGACGCGCGCGTCGATCGCCGCCGTGATCGTCGGGATCGGCACGCCGACGTCGAGCGCCGTCTCGACGGTCCAGCGGCCCGTCCCCTTCTGGCCGGCCTTGTCGAGCACGAGGTCGACCAGCGGCTTCCGAGTCTCGTCGTCGACCTTCTCGAAGATCTTCGCGGTGATCTCGATCAGGAAGCTGTCGAGCGGCCCCTCGTTCCACTTCCGAAAGACGGCCGCCAGCTCCTTCGCGCCGAGCCCGAGTCCCTTGCGCAGCACGTCGTAGGCCTCGGCGATGAGCTGCATGTCGCCGTACTCGATGCCGTTGTGGACCATCTTCACGAAGTGGCCGGCGCCGTCGGGGCCGCACCAGGTGACGCAGGCGCCGCTCGCCGTCTTCGCCGCGATCGCCTCGAGGACCGGCCGCAGCCGCTCGTAGGCGGCCCGGTCGCCGCCCGGCATCAGCGAGGGGCCGTGGCGCGCCCCTTCCTCGCCGCCCGAGATCCCGCAGCCGACGAAGCAGAGCCCCTTCTGCTTCCACGCCGCCTCGCGCCGGCGCGTGTCGTGGAAGAGCGAGTTGCCGCCGTCGATCACCACGTCGTCGGGCGATAGATGCGGCGCGAGCTCGCCCATCGCCTGGTCGACCGGGTCGCCCGCCTTCACCATCAGCAGGATCCGCCGCGGCTTCTCAAGCGCCGCGGCGAGCTCCCCATAGCTCCTCACACCAAGGAGCTTGTTGCCGCGGTTCGCCGCGAGGAACTCGGCCGTCTTGACCCAGGTACGGTTGAAGACGGCGACCGCGAACCCGTGCTCCTCGACGTTGAGCGCGAGGTTCGCGCCCATCACGCCAAGGCCGACCACTCCGAACTGCGCGCCGCCGACCGCCATCTCGCTCGTCCTCGAAAGACCAGGGACCGGGTTCGACCTTCGCCGCCTCAGCCGACGAGCTTCGACACCGCGGCCACGACCGCGGCCGGCGTCAGCCCGAAGCCCTCGTAGATCCGCTCGGCCGGCGCGGAGGCGCCGAACCGGTCGACGCCGATCGCGATGCCGCGCTCGCCGATCCATTCGCGCCACCCGAGCGTCGCGCCCGCCTCGATCGAGACGCGCGCGCTCACCGACTTCGGCAGCACCGACTCGCGCCAGGCGCCATCCTGCTCGACGAAGGCCTGCCAGCAGGGCAGCGAGACGACGCGGGTCGGGACGCCCTTCTTCTCGAGCTCGTCGCGCGCCTTCATGGCGATCTCGACCTCGCTGCCGCTGGCGATGACGATCGCCTTCGGCCGGCCTCCACCCGCCTCGGCGAGCACGTAGGCGCCGCGCCGCAGGCCGCTCGCCGCGCCGCCGTTCGCGCGATCGAAGGTGGCGACCTTCTGGCGCGAGAGGACGACCACGGTCGGCCCGTGGCGGCGCGCCAGCGCGTGACGCCACGCCTCGACCGCCTCGGCCGCGTCGCCGGGCCGCACCACGTGGACGTTGGGAACGGCGCGCAGCGCCATCAGGTGCTCGACCGGCTGGTGGGTCGGGCCGTCCTCGCCGAGCCCGACGGAGTCGTGGGTGAAGACGAAGATCACCGGCAGGTGGGAGAGCGCGGCGAGCCGGATCGCCGGCTTCATGTAGTCGCTGAAGCAGAAGAAGGTCGCCGTGAAGGGACGCGGCCCGCCGTGGGCGGCGATCCCGTTGGCGATCGCCCCCATCGCGTGCTCGCGCACGCCGAAGTGGAGGTTGCGCCCGGCGCCGCTCGCTCCGTCGAAGTCGCCGAGCTTCTCGAGCGTCGTGTTGGTCGAGACCGAGAGGTCGGCGTCGCCGCCGATCAGCCATGGCACTCGCGCCGCGAAATGGTTCAGCGCCTTGCCGCCGCTCTGCCGCGTCGCCAGCCCCGGTCCTGCGGGGAAGGCCGGCATCCCGACGTCCCAGCCCGCTGGCAGCTCGCCCGCGATCATCGTCCGCCACTCCGCGGCCTCAGCCGGGAAGGCCTTCTCGTACGCCGCGAGCCGCCGCTCCCAGTCGGCGCGCGCCTGCTTGCCGCGCTCGGCCGCGCGGCGGAACTCGGCGCGCGCGTCGTCGGGCACGACCAGGAACTTCGCCGGATCGAAGCCGAGGAACCGCTTGGTCGCCGCGAGCTCCTCGTCGCCGAGCGGCGAGCCGTGCGCGTGCGACGTCCCCTGCTTCTTCGGCGAGCCGTAGCCGATGGTCGTCTTCACGATCACGAAGGTCGGGCGCGACGAGTCGCTCGTCGCCGCCGCGAGCGCCCGGTCGATCGCGGCGAGATCGAGGTCGCCCTTCTCGACCGTGATCACGCGCCAGCCGGCCGCCTCCATCCTCTGGCCGACGTCCTCGGTGAACGCCATCGAGGTCGGGCCGTCGAGCGAAACCTTGTTGCTGTCGTAGAGCCAGACGAGCTTGCCGAGCTTCAGATGGCCGGCGAGCGAGGCCGCCTCGTAGCTGATCCCCTCCATCAGGCAGCCGTCGCCGACGAGCGCGAAGGTGCGATGGTCGACGATCGCGTGGCCGGGGCGGTTGAAGCGGTTCGCCAGCCAGCGCTCGGCGATCGCCATCCCGACCGAGTTGGCGGCCCCCTGGCCGAGCGGGCCGGTCGTCACCTCGACGCCGGGCGTCAGCCCCGACTCGGGATGGCCGGGCGTGAAGCTGCTCCACTGACGGAACGCTTTCAGGTCGTCGAGCGTGAGCGGGTAGCCATAGAGATGGAGCAGCGAGTAGAGCAGCATGCTCCCGTGGCCGGCGGAGAGGACGAAGCGGTCGCGGTCGGGCCAGTCGGGCCGCGACGGATCGTGCTTCAGATGGCGGTGCCAGAGCGCGAAGGCCATCGGCGCCGCGCCGAGCGGGAGGCCCGGATGGCCCGAGTTGGCCTTCTGGACCGCGTCGATGGCGAGCGTCCGGATCGTGTTGACGCAGAGCTGCTCGAGCGAAGTCGCGGCGACCGTCACGCGATTCCTCCTCGGGACCCACGCATGGATGCACGAAGGGTCGTTTCGATTTCAGCGGCGGCCGGCCGATCGAGCAGCCACGCGCCGTCGCGCAGCAGCCGCGCGGGGCAGTCGATCGGATCGACCTCTTCTTGAAGGGCGCGCCGCGCGGCCGCGGCCTTGTCGGCGCCGGCGGCGAGCACGAGGAGCTCGCGCGCCGCGCGGACCACAGGCGGCGTGATCGTCAGGCGGTGCGGCGGCGGCTTCTGGCCGACGACGGCGACGACGCGGCGGCGCTCCTCGCGCAGCGCGTCGGAGCCGGGGAAGAGCGACGCCGTGTGGCCGTCCTGGCCCATGCCGAGCAGCAGCAGGTCGAGCGCGGCGGGCAGCTCGCGCTCGTAGGCGAGCGCCGCGGCGTCGCGATCGGTCTCTTCGCCGCGCATGCGATGGACGTTGGCGGGCGGGATCGTCACCCGGTCGAGCAGCGCGATGCGCGCGAGCCGGTAGTTGCTCGCCTCGTCGTCGGGCGGGACGCAGCGCTCGTCGCCGAACCAGACGTGGACGCTTCGCCAGGGGAGCGGCGCCGCCGCGAGGGCCTCGTAGGCGCGCTTCGGCGTCGCACCGCCCGCGAGCGCGAGGTCGCACCGTCCTCGCGCGGCGACTGCCGCGGCGATCGCGGAGGCCATCCGTTCGGCGGCGACCTGGCCGAGCGTCTCGGCGTCGGCGACCACATCGACGCGCCCGTCCGCCCCGCGATGCAAGAAGCGCCACCCTCCCGCTGCGATCGAGCCGTCACGACCCAGGAGCGACGCGGCCCATGCTAGCCGCGCGCGGTGCTACCATTCGCCCCGCATCGTGCCCACGCTGCCCGCCGCGCCGCCGTCTGCCCTCCCCCCGACCGGCCGCACTCGCGCCGCCGCGGCACTCGCCCTCGCCGCGCTGCTGGTCGGCGGCTGGTTGCGCTGCCACGACGCCGCCTCGCTCTCGCTCAACGGCGACGAGATCTACGCGATGTGGGAGGCGCAGTCGGCGCGCGCGACGGCCGACGCGAGCGACCTCCTCGGCGCTTGGAAGACGCGGGCATCGCTCATGGCGAGCTCGGACCCGGCCGATCCGCCGGGCATCCCGCACGACGAGGCGTGGCGGCTGCGCTGGGGCTACCGCACCAACCCGCTCTCCCTGCTGATCAACGAGGCGGCGATCCGGCTCTTCGGCGCGACGCCGCTGGCGATCCGCCTCGGCAGCCTCGTCCTGGGGCTCGCGGCGCTCGTCGTCCTGCCGTGGCTCGCGCGGCCGTTGCTCGGCGAGCGGGGCGCGCTGCTGCTGCTGCTGCTGCTCGCGTTCTGTCCCGACGTCGTCGAGATCGCGCGCGACGCCCGCTACAAGAGCGCCTGCTTCCTCTTCGGCGGCGTGGCGGCGCTCGCGGCGGCGCGCTTCGTCCGCGACCGCCGTCCACGCGACGAGTGGCTCGCGCTGGCCGCCTGCGCGCTGCTCGTGCTCTCCCACCTGACCGGGCTGCTCGCGGCGGGGACGCTCTTCCTCTGGCTCGCGCTCGCCGCCCGCGGCCGCGTCTCGCTGCGGCTGCTGCCGATCGCCGCGCTCGTCGCCTTCCTCGCCTGGCGCTTCGGGCCGCAGGCCAAGGTCGGCCAGGTGATCGAGCAGGGCATCACGATCAAGGGCAAGTACCCCTGGTGGAAGCTCGCGCTGTCGCTCGTCTACGGCGTCGGTCCGCTGCTCGTCGCGCTGGGAGTCGGGTCGCTCTTCACGATGAGAAGGCTCGGCGCCAAGGCGCTGCTGCCGCTGCTCGCCGCGATGGTCGTGCCGACGATCGCCCTCTTCTGGATGAACCACCGCAAGGAGATCGGTCCGCGCTACTTCGGCGCGCCCGAGGCCGCCGGGATCGTGCTCGCCGCCTCCTGCGCCGAGTTTCTGTTCCGCCGCGAGCGGGGACGGCGGCTCGCCGTCGCCGCGCTCGCGCTGACACTCGTCTCGCAGGCGCCGCTGCTCGCGTCGAACTGGGTCGACGGCCAGCGCTTTCCGTGGTCCGAGGCGGCGCGGCTCGTCCATGAACGCGCCGTTCCGGGCGACCGCGTCGTCTCGAACTGGTCGGGGATCGTCGAGTACCACCTCAAGGCGGAGTCGAACGACCCGCGCTTCGTGCTCGAGCTCCCGAACACGCTGGCGGGCCTCGACGCGGCGCTGCGCAAGGGCGAGTGGCGCCGCGCCTTCCTGATCCTCCCGCGTCAGCGCGGCGAGCTCGTCTGGCCGGGCGGCGCCGCTCGGCTCCGTGGGTGGCTCGACGTCCACGCGCGCCCCGTCGACACGCTCGGCCGGCGGCGGATCGACTCGGGGCTCGCGCGCTTCAACGCCGGCTACCTCTTCGAGCTCGAGATCGTCGAGGTCGACCTCGAGGCGCTGCGCGCGCAGCAGTAGGCGGGCTCGGCGGCGCGCGCCGGAATCGTGGCGGTCAGGAGCGGGCGGCGAGCCGCGCGCGCTGGTCGGCGAGCACGTCGGCGACGATCGTCTGGAGCGGCGTGCGCGGACGGAAGCCGGTGAGCTTCTCGAGCTTGCGCAGGTCGGGCACGCGCCGCTGCATGTCCTCGAACCCCTCGGCGTAGGCCTCGTGGTAGGGGATCTTCACGATCAGGCTGCTGCTGCCCGCGGCGTCGCGGACGCGGCGCGCCAGCTCCTCGATCGTCACCTCCTCGTCGTTGCCGACGTTGAAGACCTGGCCGACGGCCGCGGGAGTCTTCATCAGCCGGATCAGCGCCTCCACGGCGTCCTTCACGTGGCCGAAGCAGCGCGACTGCTGGCCGGTGCCGTAGACGGTGATCGGCTCGCCCTTGAGCGCCTGCGACGCGAAGTTCGGCAGCACCATCCCGTACCGGCCGGTCTGGCGCGGCCCGACCGTGTTGAAGAGGCGGGCGATGACGACCGGCACCTTCTTCTCGCGGAAGTAGGCGAGCGCGAGCCACTCGTCGAGCGCCTTGCTGCAGGCGTAGGCCCAGCGCGAGTGGACGGTCGCCCCGAGCGTGAGGTCGTCCTCCTCGCTGAAGGGGATCTTCACCCCCTTGCCGTAGACCTCGCTCGTCGACGCGACGACGACGGGGCGCTGCTTCCTGGCCGCGGCGGCGAGGACCACCTCGGTCGCCTTCACGTTGGTCTCGATCGTGTGGACCGGCTTCTCGACGATCAGCCGCACGCCGACGGCAGCGGCGAGATGGACCGTCACGTCGCAGCGGTCGAGGCACTCGGCCACGAGCGGCGCGTCCAGCGCCGAGCCGATCCTGTAGTCGAAGCCCGGCTTGCCGATATAGGGCTCGAGGTTCTCCATCGAGCCGGTCGAGAGGTCGTCGAGCGCGAGGACCGAGTCGCCGCGCGCGAGCAGCGTCTCGATGAGGTGCGATCCGATGAATCCCGCACCGCCGGTGATGAAAGCCTTCATGACGGTCACGCTACCATGCCGCGCGCGATGAACTTCCGCCTGCGGTTCCTCTTCATCGCGCTGATCTGCGGCTGGTGCGGCGCGGCGCTCGAGATCGGCGAGGTCGCCGCGGCGCGGCCGTGGATCGGCTCCTGCTTCGCGCGCGCCGCGATCGAGATCGCAGCGCTCTGGAGCGCGGCGACGCTCGCGCTCGCGCTCGTCGCGCTCCTGTTCCGGCGCCGGAGCTCGCCGGAGGGGGCGTTCCTGATCGCGCCGCTCGCGTGGGGCGTCGCGTGGCTCCTCGCGGCCATCGACGCGCGCGGCCGGATCGAGACGGCCGAGCTCCTGCTCATCGGCGCGTGTCTTCTCCTCGTCGGCCTCGCGGCGGGAGCGAGGCTGGCGCCCGCCCTCGCGCGCGTGAGGCTTTCCTCGAGCCCGTGGCCGTGGCTCGTCGTCCTCGTGGCCGCTCTCGGCGCGGCGGGATGGCGATGGCGCGCGACGACGCCGCGGCGAGGCGCCGCTGCGGCGCGCGCGACGCCGAGCGTGCTCTGGATCTCGCTCGACACGGTGCGCGCCGACCGCGTCGGCGCCTTCGGCGGCGCCGCCGGTCTGACGCCGAGCCTCGACGCGCTCGCACGCGAGGCGGTCGTCTTCGCCGACGTCACCGCGCCGATGCCGCTGACGGCGCCGTCGCACACCGCGATGCTGACCGGGCTCATGCCCCACGAGAGCCGGGTCGAGCGCAACGGCGTGCCGCTGCCGCGGTCGACCCAGAGCCTTCCTCGCCTGCTCGCGGAGGCGGGCTACGACACCGCGGCGTTCGTGAGCGGCTTCCCGCTGCTCGAGCGCACGAGCCACCTCGCCTGCCACTTCCACCACTACGACGACGAGTTCGACCCGCACGCTCCGCTCTCCGAGGGAGCGCGGCTCACGCCGTTCGGAGTGCTGGCGATGAAGGCGCTCCACCGCGTCACGCCGTGGACCGAGCCGCTCGAGCGGGAGGCCGACCGGACGGTCGATCGCGCGATCGAATGGCTCGACGGCACGACGAGCGACGCCGCGGGCGCTCGTCCGTTCTTCGCCTTCTGCCACCTCTACGACGCGCACGGCGAGTACCTCCCCCACCGCCCCGGCGAGACGCGCTCGCGCTTCTGGAGCACCGACTCGGCGCGCGAGCGCCTCGCGCTGCTCGAGGACGAGGGCGAGCGGCGTCACGTCGCCGAGCTCTACGACGGCGAGGTGCGCTTCGTCGACGCGCAGGTCGGCCGGCTGCTCGATCGGCTGCGTGCGCGCGGCGGGCTCGACCGGACGCTCGTCGTCGTCACCGCCGACCACGGCGAGAGCCTCGGCGAGCACGACCTCTGGTACGAGCACATCAGCCCCTACCACGTCGAGACGCACGTCCCGCTGATCGTGAGGCTGCCCGGCGCCGAGAAGGCGGGGACGCGCGTCCTCGGCCCCGCCCAGCTCACCGATCTTCCGGCCACCGTGCGCGACCTGCTCGGCCTCTCCTTCGACCTGCCCTCCGCAAGCCTCGCCGGCTCGATCGAGAGCGGCCGGATCCCGCGCCGCGTGATCTGCTGCCAGAGCCTCTTCGACTTCGACGACGGCTGGCACTCCGTCAGCGCGCGCGACGGCCGCTTCAAGCTGATGCGCGTCTCGGCGGCGTTCGAGCGCTTCGACAGCCGCCGCCTCCCGTCGGCCGAGCGGCTCTTCGACCTCGACTCCGATCCCGGCGAGCTCCACGACCTGCTCGCGGCGGGCGGCGCGCCCGAGGAGGCGCGAGTCGACGAGCTCTGCGCGCGTCTCGACGAGTACGAGAAGGCGTGCGTCGCCATCGGCCCGCAATCGCTCGATCCCGAGGTCGCTGCGAACCTGCGGCGGCTCGGCTACGGGCACTGATCGGGCGGGCGGCGCGAGGAACGGTGGTCCAAGCGAGACGGAGGGTGGGGTTCGTGTGTCGCTCGGGGAGTTTCGTCGGCGTCGATCGACGTTGAAGTCCGCCGAACGCGAGACCCGCGACGCCTCCTCGAGCCCGCTCGCGCCACACGAACCCCACCCTCCTTCCCGCGCCGACGCTCTTCTCACGTACGACGCGAAGGTGGATCGGCGCCGGGGCCGTCGCGAGGCGGAAGACGGATCCTTTGTGGCGCGAGCGGGCTCGAGGAGGCGTCGTCCAATCGCGCTCGGCGTCTCTCGACCGTCCTCGACTCCGACGAAACTCCCCGAGCGACACACAGGATCCGTCTTCCGCCCCTCTCTCGACCGCTCTACGCAGTATCGAGTCTCTAGCGCCGGTCGTCGGCCCGCCGCTCCCAGAAGGTGAACCACTGGAAGAGGGCGCGGTCGGCGGCGGGCACGGCGGCGAGCTCGACGTCGCCCATGCGCACGGTCCGCTTCTCGTAGTCGCGGTGGAAGGCGGGATCGGCCCAGATCTCGTGCTCGGAGCGCAGCCGCAGCCGCTGCTCGACCTCGTCGTCCGTCAGCGGGTGGTCGAAGACGGCGACGTTGTCGAGCAGGATGAAGCGCGGGCGGCGCGAGAGGACGTAGCGCCCGTCGCCCTTCTCGTGGCCGGCGCGGCCGGCCCCCATGTTGGCGACGGGAGCGTGGGCGATGGTCGCGTCGTTGAGTCCGAGCATGTCGAGCAGCGGCTGGCGCATGTGGAATCCGATCGAGCCGGCCGGCGTCGAGGCGACCAGCGCGTCCTGCGGCGCGTGGCCGTCGATCCAGCGGGCGGCGACGGCGAGCCGGTCGACGAAGTAGTTGTCGAACCAGCGGTAGTCGTGGACGCGGCCGTCGCCGGGGAAGGTGAGTCCCGACTGCGGCTCGGTCATCCCGAATCGCTGCGGCGAGAGCCGCGGCGCGATCGTCGGCTTCGCCGCGAAGACGAGCGAGACCGCCGCAAGCGCGGCGGCGAGAGCGCGTGACCTGCTCCCGATCGCGCGCAGCCCCTCCTGCGCGAGCAGCGCGACGAACGGCAGGAGAGGCACGATGAACCGGTAGAGCCCGAGCGACTCGCCACCGACCGAGACGACGTAGAAGAGCCCCGCCGCGAGGAAGAGCGCGAAGAGCCGCACCCACGGCTCGCGCAGCCGCCGGAAGATCGGGAGCAGGGGCAGCAGCGCGACCACGACGCCGCCCTGGACGGCGAAGTGGACGACGTAGTCCGCGCCCCGACGCCACTGCGCCAGACCGCTCCCCACCTTCGCGTAGAAGGTGTTGGGTACCGGCCAGCCGTAGTACCAGCTCCGCCACGCCCAGTAGGGACCGTAGACGAGCGCGAAGACGAGCAGCCCGTGAACCGCGGCGCGCGCTCCGGCGCGCTTGACGCCGTCACCCTCCCGCGCGAGCCCAAGGGCGCGATGGATCAGAAGCGCGCCGACGAAGACGATCCCGTCCGGCCGCGTCATCGTCGCCAGCGCGAGCAGGAGCGGCGCGGCGGCTCGAGGCCGGCCGCTCGCGTCACTGCGAAGCTCCGCGAGCGCGGCACCAAAGACGAGCAGCGCGAAGAGCGTCGTCTCGAGCCCGCCGGTGCTCCAGACGACGAAGGGTCCGCTGAGCGCGAGCAGCAGCGGCGCGAAGAGGCCGCCGCGTCCGAAACGCGCGACCTGCAGCAGGAGCACGACGCCGCAGGCGAGCCCGAGCGTCTGCGCCGCGAGCAGCAGGTCGAGCCGCGGCCACGCCCACTTCGCGCCGGCGAGCAGCGCGGTCCAGAGGAAGTTGGTGTAGCCCTCGACCCGCTCGCCGGGATTGAAGACGGGACCGTTCCCTTCGACCCAGTTGCGCACGTAGCGGAACGTGATGTAGCAGTCGTCGACGACGCGGTTCGTGAAGAGCGCGTGGACGAGGTAGATCGTGGCGCAGACAAGCGCGACCAGGACCGAGCGGGCGCTCATCGGCCCGGCTCCGGCGGAAGTCGCGGGCGCACCGCCTTCTCGAGCTCCGCCGCGACGACCGCGTGGCCGCGGCCGTTCCAGTGGCCGTCGTCGGCGAAGTAGACGAGCTCGCCTCCGTCGGCCGCGCGGCGCAGCGCCGGCGTGAGATCGACGAACGAGACCGCGCGCTCTCGCGCCCACGCGGCAAGGCGCTCGGGCAGGTCGGAGGGCTGCCACGTCCGGCCGTGGCCGTCCGTAGGCCAGTCGCACAGCTCGCGGTAGATGCGGAACTTCTCGGGGACGAAGACGACGACCAGCTCGCACTTCCGGTCGGCGCAGGCGCGCGCCGCCTCGGCGAGCAGCCCCTCCACGACGTCGAGCGAGGCGGCGTCCTCGTCCGAGAGCGGCTCCGCCGGATAGGGGAAGTAGATCTTCGTTCCGCGGTCGGCGCCGTCGATACGGAGCACGCCCGAGCTCCGGCGCGCCTCGACCGAGTCCTCGGTCAGCGGCTTCTCGAAGAGCCGGGCGACGAAGCGGGCGGCGTTCGCGGTGAAGCTGCGCGTGGCGAAGTCGGGCTTCGCGCCCTGCCCCTCGCGCAGGCTGCGCTCGACGCGCCGCACGTCGAGCAGATCGTTGCCCTCGAACAAGCACCAGAGCAGGAGCTTCGGGCCGAGCGGGAGGGCGTCGCGCTTCACGACCGCCAGCTCCTGCTGCGGCCCGTAGCCGCCGACGCCGAGATTCACGACCGGCACGCCGAGCGCTCGCTCGAGCCGCGAGGTCATCAGCTCGTCGTCGGGGACGAGCGCCGCCTCGACGAACGAGTCGCCGACGACCGCGACCGTCGCGGCGGCGAGCTCGCGGCGGTTGCGGTAGCCGCGGCCGTCGTAGAGCACGTCGTAGGAATACTCGCGGGCATGGGCGATCCCGAGCCACGGCGCGCAGTCGCCGCGCGCCTTGCCCGCGACGTGCGAGTGCGGCGGGCGGCGGTAGAGGAGCTCGGCGTCGGGCACGCTCCAGGGATTCGTCCACGGCTTCATCCGGCCGAGGAACGCCTGGTCCTGGCTCAGGAAGACGCGTCGCCAGTCGAAGCCGATCAGCGCCGCCGGCGCTTCGAGCGAGCCGACCACGAACGTCGCGGCGGCAAGCGCGAGCGCGAAGCGGCCGGCCACGAGCCGGCGGCGGCGCGGGAGATCCAACGGTAGGTCGCGCGACACCTCGGCGCTCCCCTCAGTATCCCAGTCCGCGCAGCCGCGGATCGAAGAAGAGCTCCTCGGGATCGGAGGGCGGGCGCTGCGGCGGCCCGACGTAGGCGGGCAGCTTCGAGAGCTCCTGCTCCAGCCGCACCCGCAGCGCGGCGCAGAGCGCGGCGTCGGTCGCCGAGAGGTCGCGCGTCTCGTCGGGGTCGGCGGCGAGATCGAAGAGCTGGTATCCAGTGACGCTCGACCGAACGAGCTTGTTGTGGTTGGCGTCGCGGATCGAGCGTTGCACCGCCGCGAAGGCGAGGACGTCGCGGTTGAGCCCGGCGAACTCCTCCATTGCCCGCAGGTGGCCGAGGTAGGGGTCGCCGAAGCCGAGCACGACGTCGCGCGGCTCGAACTTGATCGGCTCGAGCGTGCGGCCGGCGAGGTTTTCGGCGAAGGCCCCGCTCCCGTCCTGGCGCGCGAGCGAGTAGAGCGTCACCGGCAGGTCGACGAGCTGGCACAAGCCGGGGATCCGGACCGACGGCGGGAAGTGCTGCGGGCCGCGGATCACGAGCGGCACGTGCAGCAGCGCGTCGTTCACCGCGAAGACGTGGTCGAAGCGGCCGCCGTCGCCGAGGTTCTCGCCGTGGTCGGCGGTGATGGCGACGACGGCGTGGTCGAGGTCGAGGCGGCGCCGCAGCACGGCGAGCAGCTCGCCGAGCTTCTCGTCCTGGTACTGCACGGCCGCCGCGTAGAGCGCGCGGATCGACGCCTCCATCGGGCCGCCGATCGCCTTGCCCGCCATCACGAGCGGCCCGTAGAACTGGCGCGAGACGTTGGTCGCGGCGAAGACGCCCGGCTCGGGCCGCGTCTGCGCGAGGCGCTGCTCGAGCGCCGGCAGGTAGCGCCAGTGCGGCTCGAGGAGGTTCACGAAGAGGAAGAGCGGCCGCTCGCGGTCGCGATCACGGGCGAGGAAGCGGTCGACCTGCTCGACGGCGTCGGCGGCGCCGTGGTCGGCGCAGCGCGCCGGCCAGCCGAGGAGCTCGAGCAGCGGCCGGATCGTGAGCTCTGCGTGGCGGGCGCCGAGCGGCTCGCGCGTCGAGAAGCCCTGCAGCAGGTTCGACGCGAAGAGGTACTCGTTGGCGGCGAAGGCGGCCGTCTCGAAGCCACGCGCGACGAGCGCCTCGGCCAGCGTCTCGAAGCGCGAGTCGAGCCATCGATGGTGCTCGAACGAGCAGCCGTGCGTCGGCGGGAAGAGCCCGGTGAAGAGCGAGGCGTGCGACGGCACCGTCCACGGCGCCGCCGAGAAGCAGTTCTCGTAGAGCGTCGACTCGCGCGCGAACGCGTCGAACCTGGGCGAGAGGCCGCGCCGGTCGCCGTAGGCGCCCAGCACGTCGGCGCGCTGCGTGTCGAGGACGATCAGGACGACGTCGGGCGGGCCGCCGGCCCGTTCGGCGCGGTTCGATGCGGGCACCGCGGCGAGCCACCGGCCGATCGGCGGCGCGACCGCGAGCGCGAGGAGCGCCGCGAGCGCGAGGAGCGCCGCGAGCGCGAGCCGGCGCCCCGCGCGCGAGCGGCCGGTCGACTCGAACCATCCCGGCGAGCGCGCGGCCGCGAGCGCCGCGAGCGAGAGCGCGACGAGCGCCGGCGCGCCGCCGAGGAGGTCGATCTTCAACGCTGCGAGGACGACCGCGGCGAGCGCGATCCAGAGCAGCAGCGCTGCCGCGCGCCCGACCCCGAGCCACGACCGCAGCAGGAGCAGCGGCAACGCCGCGATCGGCAGCGCGACCAGCGCCGCGACGGCGCCGAAGAGGGCGTAGAGCCCGACGATCTCCCCCGCCTCGAACCAGCGCAGCGCCGGCCCATGGGCGGCGACGTCGCACGCGCCGAGCGCGACCGCGGCGCCAAGCGCGCAGGCCGCGAGCCGCGAGAGCGTCGCGCAGAGCGTGGCGCGCCGCGGCGCGTCGATCGGCTCGGGCGCGGTCACTCCTGCGACCTCCACGAGAAGACGCGCACGCTCCCCGCCTCGAAGAGCGGCGCGCCGTGAGCGGCGGCGAGCCGCTCCGCCGTCGCGGCGTCGGCCTCGAAGCTCACGACGAGGAGCGGACGGCGAAGCGCCGAAAGATAGCGGTCGTCCTCCTTCGAGGTCGCCTCGCCGCGCGCGAGCCGGCGCGCGAGCAGGACGCGGCGGGCCGCGTCGGGATGGCCGGAGACGAGGTAGTGGCGCTCGTAGTCGGCGAAGAGGACGCGGCCGCTCATCGCCGGGAGTTCCGACGTGTTGCCCGTGCACTGCCGCCCTTCGCTCCCGGGGTCCTGCACGATCACGGCGTCGGCCGGCGTCCTGGAGCGCAGCCAGCCGTAGAGGCGCGCTTCGTCGCCGTCGGCCGGCGTGCGCTGCAGGCTTTCGTGATCGAACGAGATCGGGATCGGCGGCCGTCCCACGTAGGCGAGGACGAGGAGCGCGAGGGTCGGCACGAAGGCGAGATGGAGGAAGGCGAGGCGGGCCGGCCGCCGCGCGACGAAGCCGGCGGCGACGGCCGACCAGCAGACGATGGCGGCGTGGAGGAGGTTGTCCTCGTTGCCGACCGGCAGCGCCACGAACGCGATCGGGAGCGCGAGGAGTAGGCCGGCGAGGTGGAGCACCGGCGCCGCTCGCTCTCCTGGAGTCGTTGCGGTCCGGACGGAGCAGGCCGAGAGCAGCGCCACGAGCCACGCCGACGCGACCGCGCCGAGCGCGCGCTTCGCGTTGAAGCCGAAGGCGATGGCGCCGCCGGAGTCCCGGAAGAGATGGCGATACCACGGGAAGGCGAGCGCGGCGCCGACGCAGAGCGCCGCCGCGGCGCAGAGCTCGCCGCGCGCGAGGCCCGGCTCGCCGCGCCGGCGATCCCTCGCCGCACTGACGAGCAGCGCCGCCGAAAAGGCCGCCGTCGCCGCCAAACCGACGAGCGGACTGAAGAGCGTGCAGAGCGCCATCGCCAGCGCGAGTCCGAGCCGCTCGCGCAGGCGGCCGCTGCTCTTCCCGTCGAGCGCCGCCGCCAGAAGCGCGATCACGACGACGAGCGAAGCGAGCGCGAGCGGCCGAGCCGTGACGTTGAAGAAGTAGGCGACGAGCGGGCCGAGCGTCCCGTAGTAGTCGCCGATCCGCAGCGCCGCGTTGATCGGGTGGACGAGCCCCCACAGGTACTGGCCGCGATCGGCGAGCGGCGCGCTGCCGTCGCGCAGGAATCGCGCGAGCAGCACGAGCGGCCCCTGCGGATGGCAGCCGGCGAAGAAGAGGAGCGCGAAGGCGGCGCCGGCGGCGAGGCAGGGCGCTGCGCCGCCGTGGAGCCGGCGCGCGAGCGCGAACCCGGCGAGCACCGCGACCGCGGCGGCCGCCAGCACCATCCACTCGAAGGCATGGATCACGTCGACGTGGAGCAGCGCCGCGAGCTGCGCCCCGACCGCGTGGAAGAAGTAGTAGTAGGGCAGCGGCGTTCCGGCGAAGAGCGGGTTCTCGGGCGGCGTCGCCAGCGGCGGCCGCGGCACGTCGGGGGCGAACCGCTCCGCGATCGCGGCGTGCAGGAGTCCGTGCGCCGAGACGAGAGTGCGCGGGCTGTCGCGGTGCACGAACAGGATCAGCGCGCACCAGGCGGCGGCCACCGCGAGCGGGACGAGCCGGCGCCTCATGCGAGCTTCTCGATCACGTCGCGCCGGCCGCGGCGCTCGGCCGCGCGGCGCACCACGTCGAGGTACTTCGGGATCACGGCGCTCTCGCACCAGTGGTCGAGGTAGGCCTGGCGGCCGCGCCGTCCGTACTCCGCTCGCAGCGCCGGATCGTCCTGCAGCCGCCGCATGGCGGCGAGCAGCTCGTCGTCGCCGTCGAAGAGCTCGCCGGCGCGCGCCTTCTCGACGATCTCGGGGAAAGGCCCGAGCCGCCGCGCGATCACCGGCGTCCGCTGCTCGAACGCCTCGATCAGGATGATGCCGAAGGTCTCGAAGCAGACGCTCGGGACGACGAGCGCGAGCGCGTGGCGGTACCAGCGGCGCAGCTCCTCCTGCGGCACGCGGCCGAGGAAGCGGACGCGCTCGATCCCCTCCGCGAGCCGGCGCAGCGTCTCGCCGTGTTCTCCCTCGCCGGCGATCACGAGGTCGGCCGTCGTGAAGCGCTCCCTGAAGAGCGGGATCACCTCGTCGAGCCCCTTGATCCGCTCGAGCCGGCCGACGAAGAGGAAGTAGGGACGAGCGTGCGGGGAGGCGTCGGCTGCGAGGGCAGCTTCGGCCGCCGGTGCCGGCCCCGCCGGCGCAGCCGGCGATGGATCAGGGAGGAAGTAGTTCACGACCTCCATCTCGCGCGCGAAGCCGAACTCGCGGTGCTTCGCGCGGCTGAACTCGCTCATGGCGATGAAGGCGTCGATGTGGCGCGCCTCGCGCGCGAGGAAACCGGTGTAGCGCCACGCCTGCGGCGGCCGGCGGTAGTGGAGCACGCAGCGCAGGCACTCGCGGCCGTCGCAGAGCTCGCGGCCGTGGCGCCAGAGGACGTGCGACGGGCAGACGAGCCAGTGCTCGTGTGCCATGTAGAGCTTGATCGCGTCGCCGTACTTCCAGAGCCCCGGCCCGCCGACGAGCGAGACGTTGTGAAAGTTGACGACGTCGAATCTCCCGTCGGCGAGGATCCGTGCGATGCGGCGTCCGTGGACGACCGGCCGCCCGAGCTGCTGCGTGAGGAGGCTGCTGAGCCGGCCGAAACGGGCCTTCAGTGAAATCACCTCGAGCCCCGGCGGGTGGCGCCTCGGCGGCGGGTCCTGGACTCCGGAGGCCTTCGACAGGTTGCGCCACGCGTCCTCGTCGTGGACCACCGTCACGTGATGGCCGCGCCGCACGAGTCCGTGGCAGAGGCGCTCGATGCCGATCCCGTCGCCGCCGAAGTTGTAGGGCGGGTAGAAGGTCGTGAGCATGCAGAAGCGCAGGCTCATGCCGCGCGCTCCTCGGTCGCGGCCGCGCGCGCAGCGCGATCGCCGACCCGCCACAGTAGGACGAGCGCGGCGATCGTCGCCGCGACGAGCAGCGGCGCCGCCATCGGCGACCACCACGGCCCGCCTCGCGGCTGCGTCTGCCGCCAGACGGTGAGCCACGGCAGCTCGATGCCATGGGCGAAGAGAGCGCGCCACGAGCGCGCGATCGTCGAGTCGGCGAACGACGCAGGCTCGACGGGCGGCGTCGCCCGTGCCATCGCCACCACCCACGAGTGGAGCGCGCAGGGCGCGGCGAGCAACGCGAGCGCGCGCGGCGAGAGGCGCGCGAGTCGGTCGCTCGCCGCAAGGAAGAGGAACGGCACGAGCGGCGCGAGCGCGCGCAACCCGGTGTTCCACTGGAGCCGGGTGAACTGGTTCGCCGCGCAGAAGAGCAGGAACGCGGCCGAGAACGCCAGGACGAGGCGCCGCTCCCGCCGCGGCAGGATCGCGGGGGTCGCGACCGGCAGCAGCGCGAGCAGCAGGAGCGGAGCGAAGGCGAAGAGGCCGAAGCTCGGGTCGACGAGCGACTTCCAGAGCAGATCGCGGCTCGGCCAGTCGAAGCCGTGCCAGCCGCGGACGCTGAAGTGGGCGTCGGGCATCCAGCGCTGCGCCGGCGTGAGGGGGTCGCCGAACTGCCACCACTGCGTGAGGGCGAGCAGCGCGACGCCGGCGAGCGCACCTGCGCCGAACCGGAGCGCCGCGCGCATCGCAGCGCCCGCGCCGCTGCTCCTCCGCCTCTCGACCGCCACGGCGTAGAGCCCAAGCGCCGCGAGCAGCACCACGCCCGAGTAATCGAAGAGCACGGCCGCCCCCGCGAGCAGGCCGGCCGCAACGAGCCGACCCGTCGGCGCGGCCGCGGGCTCGCCGCCGCGCCAGAGCAGCGCGAATGCGGTGAACGAGACGAGCGCCTCGAGCTGGTTGTGGCTCAGGAGCGCGCTTCGGAACAGGAGCGGCGTGGCGAGCGCGAAGACGAGCGTGAGCGCCGCCGCTCGCCGCTCTGGGACGCCGCGCCGCCGGAGCAGATCGAAGACGATCAGCGCCAGCAGCGCCGCCGCCGGCGCCATCACGAGCGTCGCGGTGATCGCGGCCGCCGCGCCGAGCCTGAGGTGGAGCCCGCGCCGGCGCACCTCGGCCATGAACTTCCGGCGCAGCGGGTAGTCGCTCTCGAAGGTCGGGGTCTCGGGCTCCGCGGCCGCCTGCGCCGCCTCGCGCCGGCCGATCTCCTCGAGCTTCGCCAGCAGAGGCTCGAAGAGCAGCAGGACCGGCGCCGCCGCGAGCGACGCTCCGACGTTGTTGTTCGCGTACCAGTGGCCGTCCGTGTGGCGGAAGAGGTCGGGGTGGAGGCCGGCCCACTCGTCGCAGCGCAGGCTCCCGTGGGCGACGAGCGCGAAGGCGGGGTAGTGCTCGCGCACGACGTTGGTGGCGAAGTGGAGGGCGCAGAGGAGCCAGGCGACGAGGAAGAGCCGGACGCGGACGGGGGCGAGCGCCCGCATCGCTTCACGGACGAGCGGCGGCCGAGGCCGGCGCGGCCGGCCGCACCACGTCTCCGCCGAGCCCGGTCTGCACCAGGTTCTTCTCGCAGTACTCGAGGTCGGTGTTGACGTCGAGCACCGCGGCCTTGCTCACCTCGCCGTTGATCATCTGCGCGGTCACGAGCCCCATCTCGATCGAGTGGTCGGCGTTGTTGTACCGGAACGTCCCGCCGCGCCCGACGATCGCCACCCGCTCGATCGCCTCGATGTGGCGGCGCATGAGCTTGAGCTTCTCGACGTAGCCGAGCGAGTAGACCGGATAGGCGTTCCCGGCGCGCGCGGTGAAGCCGCCGAGGATCTGCTCGGGCTTCACGACGCCGAGCCGGCAGAGGTCGCGCCTCCCCCACTCGACCATCTCCTCCTCGGACTTCTTCCAGACGGCGTCCTCCTTGGTGCAGAAGTACTCGAGAACGACCGAGCTCCTGCCGGCCGGCGCCATGTCGGGCGACCAGTTGCGCGGTTCGTGCAGCCGCGCGAAGCCGAGCCCCTCGTCGTGGCAGTAGATCCACGTGTCGCGCGTCATGCGCGGCAGGTCGAGCATCAGGTTCACGGTGATGACGGAGCGGAACTCGAGGCTCTTCGCCGCCTCGACCACCTCGCGCGGCGGCTTCGGCTCGAGCGCGTGGATCAGCAGCGACGGAAGCGGCACAGTCGACACCACGTAGTCGCCGGCGACCTGCTCGGTGCGACCGCCGCGGTCGTAGCTAACGACCACGCGGCCGGGATCGGAGACGTCGACCTTCTTCACGAAGGTCTCGAGCAGGACGCGGTGGCCCGCCTGCTCGACCACGCGGCGCATCGTCTCGCTGATCTCCTGGTATCCGAAGCGCGGGTAGACGAAGGTCTCGATCAGGGTCTTGGCGCTCTTCTCCTTGGGCTTGAGGAGCGCATTGGCGATCGCCGTCCAGATCGACAGCCCCTTGCTCCGCTGCGAGACCCAGTCGGCCGACATCTGCGAGCAGGGCCGGCCCCACACCTTCTCGCTGTAGCGGCGGAAGAACATGTCGAAGAGCCGCCGCCCGAACTGCGCGACGAAGGCGTCCTCCATCGTCCGGATCTCGGGGGGCTTGAGCGCCGAGCGGATCGTGTTGCTGGCGTAGTCGACGACGCAGAGGAACGAGGTCCACAGTCCTGCCGTCGTCAGGACGTTTTTGATCGAGATCGGATAGTCGAAGTACTTCCCGTTGAAGAGGATGCGGCTGATGCGCTCGACCTCGACGAGCTGGCCGTCCATCAGGCGGAGGAACCAGTCGTTGAGCGCCTTGTTCCTGGTGAACCAGCGGTGGCCGCCGAAGTCGAAGCGCCAGCCGTCGCGCACCAGCGTGCGCGCGAGCCCGCCGACGTAGCTCTCCTTCTCGAGCACGGTCACGCGGTAGCCGTACTCGACGAGCTTGTGGGCGCAGGCGAGCCCGCCCGGTCCCGCCCCGAGCACGATGACGTGGCGGTTTCGATCAGCCATGGGGGCTCACGACTTCTCCGACGGCCCGCTCAGCGGGCGCGCGACCCAGTTGTAGACCCGGGAGACGACCCAGCCGGCGAGGAAGCCGGCGAGGAAGCCGTAGGGCAGCGCGAGCAGCAGGCGCCCCCACGTCACGTCGTAGCCCGGAAAGAAATGGCCGAGGAGGCGAAGGTGCTCGCCGATCCGGTGCGGTCCGCTCTCGCGGCCGCCGCGCACGAGCAGGATCATCGTCGCGAGGAAGAGCCCCGTCGCGCCGAGGAGGCCGCAGGTGACGCCGAAGACCTTGGCGTTGAAGCGCGTCAGCGTCGCCTCGAGCAGGCGCTCCGCCTCGACCTGCTCGTAGATGGTGTCGATCGGCGACTTCACGAGTGCGGTCCTCCGGTCTCAGATCTCGTCGAGCAGATGGCGCCGGCGCCACCGATCGGCCGATCGGCGCGCGTGCACGAGCACGACCCGAAGCGCCAGGTTTCGGAACGCGGCGATCCCGAAGCCGGCGACGAACCCGACGGCGAGGCCCCATGCTCCGCCGACGAAGGCGCCCGCCACGTCGACCCGGTAGCCCGGGAAATAGCTCGTCAACGCCTGCAGGTTGGCGCCGACCCTCAGCCCGCCTCGCATCACGAGAAGGAGCGTCCCGCCGAGTAGGGCGAGCGCCGCGACCGCTCCGACCCCGCAGCCGAGCGCGACCGGGTGGAGCCGAGTGAAGGCGCGGCGGATCGCGTCGCGGCGGCGCTCGGCGAGCGCCGCGATCCGCTCGGCCAGCGCGCCCGCTTCCGCTCCCGGGACTCTCTCGGTGACCTGCTGCATCGATCGCCCGCCCCGCTCGAGCCCAAAAGCCGCATGGTAACCGTCGCGGTGCGCCTTCCCGGGGCGAGGATCGGCCGGAGGGCGTGGCCGGCCGTTGCGTCCGTCGAACCCGGAATCGGGATCGGAGGAAGTTGCCGGACATTAGCTCGCGGCGCGCGCCGTCCGACAAGGGGCTATCTTGAGTCGCCCCTTCCGTCGCGACACCACGAGGTCCGACTCCGCTTGAGCCTTACCGCCCGCATCTCCCGCCACGTCCGCCTCGTGCGCCGCGCCGCGGAGCGCCAGCCCGAGCAGACGCCGCCGTTCCTCATCCTCTTCATCAACAGCATCTGCAATCTCGCCTGCGACCACTGCTTCTACTGGAAGGAGCTCAACTCGCGGGACGACCTCACGAAGGACGAGATCTTCGGCCTCGCGCGCTCGCTCGGTCCGGTCGAGAACCTGAACCTCTCCGGCGGCGAGCCCTTCCTCCGCCGCGAGTACGCCGAGATCTGCGACTTCTTCGTGCGCAACAACGGCGTCCGGCAGATCTACTGCCCGACCAACGGCTTCTACACCGAGAAGACCGTCACGCAGCTCACCGAGCTCTTCAAGAACCAGGACCTTCAGCTCTTCGCGGCCGAGATCTCGCTCGACGGGATGCCGCCCTACCACAACTGGTTCCGCCGCGACCGCCGCTCCTTCGAGAAGGCGATGGAGACCTACGACGCGCTCGCGGAGCTGCAGAAGAAGGAGCCGCGGCTGCAGATCCACTCGATCTCGACGGTGACGGGCGAGAACGTCGACGAGATCCGGCGGCTCACGACCTTCCTCTTCGAGCGCTGCCCCGCGATGTCGCACCACAACCTCGCGATGCTCCGCGGCGAGCGCAAGCGCCCCACGCTGGTCGGGCCCGAGCTCAAGGGCTACGCCGAGCTCGCCGACTACTCGCGCCGCCTCTGGAGCGCCCGCGAGCGCGGCCGCTCCGGCAGCGTCGTCGACCCGATGCTCCACTGGGCCAAGGTGAAGATCGCAGAGACGCAGAGCCAGTACGTGCCCTGCCGCGCCGGCGTCCTCTCGGGCGTCGTCTACGCCAACGGCGACGTCTCGGTGTGCGAGCAGCACCCGCCGATCGGCAACATCCGCAAGCAGCCCTTCCCCGAGATCTGGAACTCGGAAGTCGCGCGCAAGCTGCGCGAATCGATCGCCTGCAAGGAGTGCTTCTGCACCAACGAGGTCTTCCTCTGGCCGAGCATCGCCTTCCAGCCCGGCCCGCTGCTCAAGGCGTTCGTCGGCGCCAAGGCGTGGCACTACCCACGCGCGCTCGAGCCGTTCGAGCGGACGCCGGTCGGCGATCCCTACGACCGCAGCCGCCTGCCTCCCGAGGCGATCGCCTACCTCGACGACCCCAAGGGACGCCGCCTGCCGGTCGCGAGCTGAGTTCAGCGCGGCGCTTCGAGCTTGCCGAGCTGCGCCTTCATCCGCTCGCGCGCGGTCACCGCTTCGGCCCACTCGGGCGAGGTCGGCGGCAGCGCGACGATCAGCCGCTCGACGATCGCGAGCGCCTCGGCGAGTTTCTCGCGCGCGAGGTCGGGCTTGCCGCGCCGCCCGAGCGTCTCCGCCCGATCGACGAGGAGCCGGCTGAGCAGCTGCATCGCCTCGGGGTAGCTGGGGTCGCACTCGAGCGCCTTCTTCGCCGCCAGCTCCGCGAGCTCCAGCGCCTTGCGCTCCGCCTCGGCGTGCGGGCGCGCCTCGTCGCTCCTGCCCTCCTGTCGAAGCGAGCGCGCCGCGGCGCGCTCCCGCTCGGCCTGGATTCCCGCGCAGGTCGCTCGCATGTACCACGAGCGCCCGCGGCGCGGGTCGAGTTTCAGCGTCTCGTCGAGCTCGGACGCCGCCTCGTCGAGGTGGTCCAGTCCCGAGTTGAAGAGGATCAGGCCGAGCTGCTCCCTCACGGCCGGGCTCTTGGGCTCGTCGGCCACCAGCGAGCGCAACAGCTCGATCGCCCGGCTCGCGTTGCCTTTCAGGTTCGCCGTCCAGGCCGCGTTGTAGCGCACGATCGATTCGGCCTTCGCCATGGGATCCGGGAGCGAGGCCCAGTCGCTTGGAACGTCGGCCGCGCTGCCGCCCGCGTAGCCCATCGCGCGCAGCGCCGCGCGATCGGCCTCGGTGATCCCGGTCGTCGCCTCGGCGGGAGGCGACGCGGACGCGACGTGCGCGTCGACCCGGCGCGCGAGCCCGACGGCGCGCGGATCCTCGCGCGTGAAGAGGTTCGTCGTCTCGAACGGGTCGGCGGCGAGGTCGAAGAGCGACTCGCTCGCGGAACGGACGTACTTCAGCGCCTCGCGCGTGCAGCCGACCAGCGGCGCCCAGCCGAACGTGTTCCAGTTGCACATCGTCTCGAGCATCAGCGCGCGATCGGGAGGAGGACGCGCGGGATCCTCGATCCAGGGCGTGAGGTCGATGCCGTCGAACTGCTCGCCCGATCCGTCGAGCCCGAGCCGCGAGAGCAGCGTCGGCACGACGTCGACGTGCGACGCCGGCACGGCCACCCGCCGCGCGGCGAGGCCCGGAACGCGCATCAGAAGCGGCACGCGCACCGTCGGGTCGAAGAGGAAGTGGCCGTGCGATTCCTCCCTCGCGTCCTGGAGGCTCTCGCCGTGGTCGGAGGTGACCACGATCACGAGCTCGTCGAAGAGCTGCATCGAGCGGAGCGCGTCGAAGAGCCGGCCGAGCTGCCGGTCGGCGAACTCGATCTCCTCCGCGTAGCGCGTCTTGCGGGTGAGGAGCTCGTTCGACTTGATCTCCGGCGGGAGCGGCTGCGCCTCGGGAGAGGCGTAGGGGCTGTGCGGGTCGAAGAGGTGGAGCCAATAGAAGAAGGGAGGACGGACCGATCCCGCGGACGGAGCGAGCTCCTTCAGGTCCTCGATCGCGCGGTCGACCAACTGCCTGGCGTCGAGCTCCCGGAAGATGTACTGGCCGCCGTGCGGCAGCACGCGCGGCGGCGCGCGGTAGCGATCGAACCCCTGCTCGAGCCCGAAGGCGGGGTCGAGCACGAAGCTGGCGACGGCGGCGCGCGCGACGTAGCCGTGGTCGTGCAGCATCTCGGCGAGCGTGCGGACGTGGGACGGGACGCGGTAGAGCGAGTTGTCGCGCACTCCGTGCTTCGTCGGGTAGAGGCCGGTGAACAGCGAGGTGTGGGCCGGCAGGGTGAGCGGCACCGTCGTGAGCGCGTCCTCGAAGACGAGCGAGCTCTGCGCCAGGGCGTCGAGCACCGGGGTCGGCGAGGGCCTCTTCCCCATGAAGCCGACGTAGTCGCGGCGCGTCGTGTCGAGCGTGATGACGAGCACGCTGCGCGGCGAGCTCGCCGACGCGTCCGTGGGAGGCTGCTGCGCGATCGCGCAAGCCCGGCGCGCGACCGCGGCCGCGAGCAGCGTGCAGAAGAAGATCGTGCTCGACCGCATCGCGGGAATCGTAGCCGCGCTCCGCTCGCGGCGGCGGTTGAGCTACGCTCCCGGGTCATGCCTCCGACGCCGCCATCGCTCTCCGTGGTCATCGCCTCCGGCGCCGGCGGCGAGTTCCTCTTCCGCCTGCTCGACGCGCTCCGGCCGCAGGTCGAATCGGAGGGCTGCGAAGTCGTCGTCGGCGATCGCGTCGGCGGAGCGACGGCCGAGCGGCTCGCCGGCGACTTCCGGTGGGTCACCGTCGTTCCCGTCGGCCGCGGGGCCGACGGCCGCAAGCCGAGCGTGCCGCAGCTCCGCGCGGCCGCGGTCGCGCGCGCGAGCGGCGAGGTCGTCGCCGTGATCGAGGAGCACTGCCGTCCGCCCGCCGGCTGGCTGCGCGCGATCCAGGAGTCGTTCCAGCCCGACGACGCGGCGATCGGCGGCCCGATCCTGGACGACGGATGGAAGCGCCGCCGCGACTGGGTCGTCCTCTTCAGCGAGTACCACAACTACCTGCCGCCGTGGCCGGACGGCCCGCGTCCGCTGCTCAACGGGGCGAACGCCGCGTACCGCCGCACCCTGCTCGAGAAGCACCGCGACCTCCTGACGGCGGGATACTGGGAAGTGGTGCTCCACCCGCGGCTCGCGCAGGAAGGACGGATGCGCGGCCTGCAGCGGCTCGGCGTCCACAAAACCGGCCCCTTTGACTACGGCTACTACCTGCGCCAGCGCTTCCTGCTCTCGAGAGTCTGGGGCGCGATGCAGCGCGAGAAGGTCTCGGCCGCGAAGCGCGCCTTCTATCTCGTCGCGGCGCCGCTCTTCCCGTTCCTGCTGCTGGCGCGCATCGCCGCGCGGGCGGCGAAGAGCCCCTACCTCGGCCAGTTCCTGGCGACGCTGCCGCTGCTCGTCCCCGTCGCCGTCGCCTACGTGCTCGGCGAGTGGAGCGGCTATGCGTTCGGCTTCGGGAACGCGCTCGAGGAGGTCGAGTGAACGAGCCGGAACTCTCCGTCGTCGTCGCACTCATCTCCGGGCGGACCGCCGACCTCGAGCGCTGCCTCGCCGCGCTGCGCGCGCAGGAGGGCGCGCCGCCGTTCGAGATCCTCGTCCCCTACGACGCGCCGTGCGCCGGCGTGCTCGAGCTGCGATCGCGCTGCCCGGAGGTGAAGTTCATCGAGCTCGCGGGCGTCGACACGCGCGCCGCGCGCGCCGGCGCGAGCCGCGAGCACCACGACACGCTGCGCACGCTCGGCCTGCGGGCGGCACGCGGCCGCCACGTCGCCTTGACCGAGGACCACGCGCGCGCCGAGCCTCGCTGGTGCGCCGGCCTGCTGCAGGCTCTCGAGGAGCGGCCGAAGGCGGGCTGCGCCGGCGGCGCGGTCGAGTGCGGCGGCGCAGGGCTGCTCGCCGTCGCGGTCTGGCTCTGCGACTTCGGCCGCTACCAGAACCCGCTGCCCGAGGGGCCGACCTGGTTCGTGAGCGACAGCAGCATCTGCTATCGACGCGCCGCGCTCGACGCGGTCGCCGACGGCTGGCGGAACGACTACCGCGAGACCGACGTGCACGGAGCGCTGGCGGCGAAGGGCTTCGAGCTCTGGCTCACGCCTCGCGTCGTGGTCTGGCAGGACCGCAGCGCGCTGACGCTTCGGCAGGCGTGGAAGGAACGCATCGTCTGGGACCGCTCGTACGCCGGCAGCCGCGTCGCCCGCGCCGGAGCCGGCCGGCGGCTGGTCTGCGCCGCGTTCACGCCGGCGCTGCCTTTCCTGCTGACGGCGCGGGTGGTGAAGGGGGTGCTCCGGAAGAAGCGCCTCGTCGGCCGGACCCTGCTCGCGTCGCCGCTCGTCTTCCTGCTCTCGGCGGTCCAGGCGATCGGAGAGCTCGCCGGCTACCTCACCGGACAGTCGCGTTGAGCGGCGCGCTCGCCGCAATCGCCCTCCACGTCGGCCTCGCGGCGGCCGCCTTCGCGGCGCAGGAGGCGCGCGACCGGGAGCCGGCGGCGGAGCACGCGCGGACGCGGTCGAGCGTCCTGCTGATCACGCTCGACACGACGCGGCGCGACGTCATGGGATTCCTCGGCCGCGATCCTTCGCCCACGCCGAACCTGGACGCGCTGGCGGCGAGCTCAATCGTCTTCACCGACGCCGTGACGACGGCGCCGCTCACGCTTCCGGCCCACGCGTCGCTCCTGACCGGCCTCTATCCCGTGCGCCATGGGGTGCACGACAACGGCCTCTACCGCCTTTCCGGCGAGGCGCGGACGCTCGCGGAGATCCTGCAGGAGCAGGGCTACGCGACGCGCGCCGCCGTCGCCGCCTTCGTCCTCGATCCGCTCTTCGGGCTCGATCAGGGCTTCGATCGCTACCGGGCGCCGCCGCGCGGCGCGTCGGGCGCCCGGACGCTCCGCATCACCGAACGTCGCGCGAAGGAGATGGTCGACCTCGCGCTCGCCGACCTCGTCGAGATCGCGGGGCCCGCGCCCTCGTCCGGAACGTCGGGCGAGCCGCGCCCTTTTTTTTACTGGCTCCACCTCTTCGATCCTCACGCCCCTTACGACCCGCCGGCTCCGCCGCCGCGACCGCCTTCGGCCGATCCCGCCGACGTCCTTCGCGCGCTCTACGAGGCCGAGATCGCGGCGATGGACGGCGAGCTCGGCCGGCTCTTCGACGAGCTGAAGCGCCGCGGCCTCTTCGATCGGCTGCTCGTCGTCGTCGCCGCCGACCACGGCGAGAGCCTCGGCGACGGCCGCGAGACGTCGCACGGCCACTTCCTCTTCGACCCCACCGTGCGCGTGCCGCTGCTGCTGCGCGATCCGCGGCTCGCGCCCGCGCGAGTGGACGCCCCTGCCTCGCTGGTCGACGTCGTGCCGACGCTGCTCGCGCGGCTCGGCGTCGACGCGAGAGGCGAGCGGTTCGACGGCCTCGACCTCTCGCCGTGGCTGGTCGAGCCGAAGCTCGCGCCGCCCGATCGCGTCCTCGCGCTCGAGAGCTGGTACGTCTGGCTCCATTACGGCTGGGCGCCCTTCGAGGGGGCGACGCTCGGCGCGCTCAAGTTCGTCCGTTCGCAGCACGAGGAGCTCTTCGATCGCGCCGTCGACCCGCGCGAGGCGCACGACCTCTTCACGGCCGACGACGAACGCGCGATCGGAATCGCGCGCCGCCTCGATGCGCTGCGCGACGCGTCGGCCGCGATCGCGGGCGAGAGGACCGGCCTCTCGCAAGCCGACCGCGCGGCGCTGCAGGCCCTCGGCTACGCGACCGGCGGCAGCAGCGCGGAGCGCCCGGCCGGCGACTGGTCAACCCTTCCCGACGCCTACGAAAAGCTCGACGTGCTGCGCGGCTTCGACGAGTTCGTGACGGCGATCGAGCGCGGCGAGTTCCCGCGCGCCGTCGAGCGGATGCGCGACCTCGCGGCGAAGGAGCCGGCGAGCGCGCTATTTCACGAGCAGCTCGGCCTGATGCTGATCAACCTCGGCCCCCAGAACGCGGACGAGGCGGAGCGGGAGCTGCGCCGCGCGCTCGAGCTCGACCCGCGCGGCGTGCAGACGTGGTTCGCGCTCGCCCGCTGCGCGCTCGCGCACCGCGACGCGAGCCGCGCCGAGGCGAGGAAGCTGCGCGAGCAGGGCGACGCGGCCGGAGCGCGCGAGCCGGCGCGCGTCGAACGCGAGCAGGAGGCGCTCGCTGAGCGCGCGCTCCGCGAGTGCCTGCGCCTCGAGCCGACCTATCCCGACGGACTGATCGAGCTCGCCCGCCTGCTCTTCGATCAGGCCGAGCGCGCGGCGCGGCGCTCTGACCGCGATGGCGCGCGCGCGCGCTTCGACGAGATCGACCTGCTCGCGCAACGGCTGATCGAGATCGTCCCGCGCGACGCGCCGGAGGCGGCCGAGGCGGCCGAGGCGCGGCGGATCGCCGGCGCCCGCAAGGCGGCGCTCGGGCAGTAGCGACGCCACGTCGCCGACCCGCTCAGCTGCGCGTGCGGAGCGACGGGCGCAGCAGCGCGAAGGCGAGCACCATCGAGACCGACTCGGAGACGAGGACGCCGAGCGCCGCGCCGCTCGCGCCGCGAGCGGTGGCCCACCAGGGGATCAGGGCGACGAGCAGCAGCGCGCCGACGACGGAGCAGAGCGCCTCCCGCCGCGCACGGCCGAGCGTGAGCAGCGTGAACTGCGCGTGGCCGCGGCAGGCGAGGACGGGAATCAGGAAGGCGAGCGGCACCAGGCACGCCGCCGCCTCCGGATGGCGGAAGACGTCGCCGAAGAGCAGGCCGAGGACCGTCTCGGCGCGTGCGACGATCGCCAGCACGAGGAGGAGCGTCCCGCCGGCCACGAGCAGCAGCGACCGCCGCAGCAGCTTGAGGAGCAGGGGCCGCGGCCCGAGGACGGCGCGCGAGAGCGTCGGCACGAAGTTGGTGAAGTAGACGGTGAGGAGCCCCTGCAGCACCATCATCACGCGGTGGGCGACGCCGTAGCGCGCGACCGACTCCTTGGCGACGAAGTGGCAGAGCAGCAGCGTCGGCAGGTACATGCGCACGACCCACAGGAACTGAGCCCCGCCCATCGGCAGCGCCTCGCGCAGCAGATGGCGGTCGAAGGCGTGGCGCGGCGCGAGCGTGAGACGCCCGCGGCGCAGGAAGGCGCCGAGCGCCACGGCCGACCCGGCCCCGACCGCGAGGATCTCGGCCCAGGGCAGACGAGCTCGCTGCGGGACGCCGCCGACCAGCGCGAGCGTCGCGACGAGGAACGTCGACTGGCGCACGACCTGGGGCAGCGCGACCCAGCGCATCTCGCCCCGCCCCTGGAAGACCCACGGGAGCGCGAAGGGAATCAGGAGCAGGCTCGCGGCGTAGCCGGGCAGCAGCTCGCCGAGCTCCGGATCGACGAGCTTTGCGCGCGCCGCGACGAAGGCGCCGACCACGAGCGCCGCCGCCACGGCGAGCTGCGTCGGGAGCACCCGCGGCAGGAGGCGCGCGACCGCTTGAGGATCGCGCGCCACTTCACGGGCGCAGTAGAGCGGGAAGCCCATCTCGACCGTGTAGACGGCGAGATTGAGCGCCGCGAGGGCGACCTCGACCGGCATGAATCCGCGGTCGCCGAGCACCCGCGTGAGCCGAGCGATGGCGACGAAGGAGAGCAGGCGGGTCAGCGCTTCGCCCGTTCCCAGCACGGCGAGCCCCCGGAACGGGGGCAGGCGGATCGCGTCCATCCGCGCCTCAGCGCCCGAGCGGCGCGGTCGCGCCGAGGAGCGCCTGGTGGTCGACCTTCCCAGTCGACGTCCGCGGCAGCGCGTCGTGGAAGACGAAGCGGTCGGGGCTCATGAAGCCCGGCAGCGCCGCGGCGCAGAAGCGCTTGAGCTCGACGAGCGAGGGGCGGCCGCCTCCCGCCGCCGCGACGTGGGCGCGGATCGTCACGCCGTTCTCCGAATCGGGCAGGGCGACGACGGCGACCTCTCGCAGGCCGGGATGGCCGTGGAGCGCCGCCTCGATCTCGCCGAGCTCGACGCGGTAGCCGCGGCGCTTCACCATGCGGTCCTTGCGGCCGACGAAGACGTAGCCCTCCTCCCGCTCCTCGCGCACCACGTCGCCGGTGTCGTACCAGCGCCGGCCGTCACGCTGCATGAAGACGCCGGCGTCGAGCTCCGGCCGCTTCCAGTAGCCCTGGAAGAGCGACGGCCCCGCGATCCACAGCACCCCTTCCGAGCCGCGCGCCACCGCGCGCCGCTGCTCGTCGAGCACGGCCCCTTCGCAGTGAGGACAGAGCGCGCCGATCGGGTAGGGCTGCGTGCGATCCTCCGCCACCGGCAGCGGGATCCTCGCCCACGCGCAGACGTTCGTCTCCGTCGGACCGTAGAGATTCCAGTAGGCCGCATGCGGCACGAGCGAAGTGAGCCGTCGGAGCTGCTTCACCGGAAAGACCTCGCCCGCGAAGAGGACGTGGCGCAGCGCAGACAGGTCGAGCGACGCCAGCCCGCCGAGCTCGGCCATCAGCGCGAGGACCGACGGCGTCGAGTACCAGATCGTGAGCCGCTGCCCGGCCGCGAAGCGCGCCATCCCCTTCGGGTCCTTGCCGAGCTCCTCGCCGATCAGGAAGAGCGCCGCCCCGTGCTGGATCGAGACGTAGAGGTCGAAGACGGAGAGGTCGAAGTGGAAGGGGGCGTGGCCCGAGAAGCGGTCGCTCGCGCGCGGCTCGAAGGCGGCGCTGCACCAATCGACGAAGGCGAGCGCGTTCCCGTGGGTCACCATCACGCCCTTGGGCACGCCCGTCGAGCCGGAGGTGTAGAGGACGTAGGCGAGCTCGTCGGCGCGGCGCGGCGCGGGACTCTCCGCGAGCGGAGGATGGGCGAGCGCCTCGGCGAACGCGCCGCTCTCGTCGCGCATGACGCGCACGATCGTCGCCGGGGGCGCTCCGCGCCACGCCGCCAGCACGTCGTCGCGCTGCTCATCAAGAAGCAGCGCCGACACCTGGCAATCCTCGAGGATCGTCGCGTTGCGCGCGGCCGGCCCGTGCGGGTCGACCGGCACGTAGACGGCGCGCGCCTTCATCGTCCCGAAGATCGCCGTGACGGCGGCCCGCCCCTTCGGAAGGCAGAGCCCGACGCGGTCGCCGGCGCGCACGCCGCGCTCGCGCAGGAACCCCGCGAGCCGGCTCGCGCGCTGGTCGAGCTCGCCGTAGGTGAGCGTCGCCCCGTCGGGCGCGACGAGCGCGAGCGCGTCCGGCGCGCGGCGCGCCGACGCCTCGAGCAGGCCGGCGAGGTTGCCCGTCGAGCCGCTCACAGTCCGAGTCCGCGCGCGACGAGGTTGCGCTGGATGTCCGACGTGCCCGAGTAGAGCAGGCTGCCGACCGCGTCGCGCAGCTCGCGCTCGAGCTCGTACTCGGTCGTGTAGCCGTAGCCGCCGAAGAGCTGCACGGCGTCGAGCCCGCTCTTCACGAAGCAGTCGGAGACGTGGAGCTTGGCGAGCGCCGCCTCGGTCGTCGCGTCCTTGCCCGCGTCCTTGAGCGCCCCGATCCCGTAGACGAGCGGCCGGCAGGTCTCGAGGCGGAGCTTCATGTCGACGAGGCGGTTCGCCACCGACTGGAACTTGCCGATCGGCTGGCCGAACTGCCGGCGCGTGCGGGCGTGGTCGACGCAGCGCTCGAGCTGGCGACGCATCACGCCGAGGCTGGTCGCCAGGATCGAGCCGCGCTCGAACTCCATCGAGTGCTCGAAGACCTCGACGCCGCGGCCTTCGCGCCCGAGCCGGCCTGCGGCCGGCACCTCGACGTCCGAAAGGACGACCTCCGCCATCGGCGAAGTACGCAATCCCATCTTGTCGATCTCGCGCGTGATCGTGACGCCCTTGGCGCCGCGCTCGACCAGGAACGCGGTGACGCCGAGCGCGCCCTGCGCCGGGTCGATCGTCGCGTAGGCCACGATCAGGTCGGCGACCGGCGCGTTCGTGACGAAGGTCTTGGTCCCGTCCAGGACGTAGCGGTCGCCCAGCTTCGTGGCGCGCGTGCGCAGGGCGAAGACGTCGGAGCCGGAGTCGGGCTCGCTCGCCCCGTTCGCGGCGATGAGCGTCCCGTCGCACAGCCCCGGCAGCCAGCGCCGCTTCTGCTCGTCGGTGCCGAAGTGAACGAGCGGGATCGCGGCCGACCAGAGCTGCGCGTTGAGGCTGAACAGGAGCCCGGCGTCCCGCCCGCCGTAGCCGAGCCCCTCCATGGCCGCGAGGATCTCGGAGAGCTTGAGCCCGAGCCCGCCGTACTCCTTCGGCACCGGCATCCCGAGCACGCCGAACTCGGCGCAGCGCCGCCACGCCTCGCGGTCGAAGCGGCCCTCCCGGTCACGCGCCACGACGTCGCGGCAGAGCTCGCGGCGCGCGAACTCGATCGCGGCCTCCTGCCACGCGCGCTGATCGCCGCTGAACTC
>Ga0247727_10002132_pt1 | contig 45690 bp, 33 predicted proteins | sample WisWelCaveWW1625_FD_202498 | JGI IMG/M metagenome (GOLD analysis project Ga0247727, IMG submission 202498) | Biofilm microbial communities from Wishing Well Cave, Virginia, United States - WW16-25 | ecosystem: Environmental > Aquatic > Deep subsurface > Groundwater > Cave microbial mat | place...
CTCCTTCCAGGATTCTTCCTCTTCCCCTCAAGGCTCTTCTCTTCTTCTTCCTCCTTAAGGGCTCATTTCACGTGAGACCGCCAGTCTAACTTCCCCGGTGTGCCACTTCAGCCGAAACACTACATCGAGATACCAGCGGAGGTCTTCCTGCTCCTGCTCGGTGAGGGCGAACTCGATGCTGGCCTCGGCTTCAAGGTCCGCCTGACCGGGGCGTTTCAGCGTGAGAGTGATGGGATATTTCCCATCCTGAACGGGACGCTGCCGGATCTGTAGTGTCGTCATCAGGTGAATGCTCCAATAAAACGAGATAGTAAGTTTTGTCGCGGCAAGTTGAACTCACGAGTTGCTGCGACTGCGTAGAAGCTATCCGCCACTTTGTTCGAGTTCAATGGCCAACTTACGCGAACCGGTCATTGGTTCACATAAGCCTGATTGGCCGCGGCGACGCTTGCGCCGGCCGAAACCGCGACGCCTTGTGACGCGAGGCATTTCTCTAGCGCGGCCAGGAAGACGAGGACGTTGTTCGGGCGGCTGGTGTGGCCCATCAGGCCGATTCGCCAGATTTTGCCTTTGAAGTCGCCAAGGCCGCCGCCGATCTCGATGCCGAATTCGGCGAGCAACTGTTTGCGGACTGAAAGGTCATCGACGCCTTCGGGGATGCGGACGGCGTTGAGTTGCGGGAGTTGGTGGCCTTCTTGGGCGGCGTATCCGATGCCGATCGCGGCCAGACCGGCCTTGAGGGCGAGATGATTGCGTTCGTGGCGCGACCAGCGATTCTCAAGACCTTCCTCGCAGACCAGTCGCAACGCTTCGCGCAAGGCGTAGTTCATCGTGATCGGCGCGGTGTGATGATAGAAACGTTCCGCGCCCCAGTAGCGTTCCACCATCGACATGTCGAGGTACCAACTTTGGATTTTGGTCTTTCGCGACTTGATGACTTCGGCCGCACGCGGGCTGAATGAGGCGGGCGAGAGACCCGGCGGGCAACTGAGACATTTCTGCGTGCCGCTGTAGGCCGCGTCCACGCCCCACTCGTCGAGTTGCACTGGCACGCCGCCGAGCGATGTGACGCAGTCCATCAGCAGCAGCGAGCCCGATTCGTGCGCGATCTTTCCCAATTCCTCCATCGGCTGCCACGCTCCGGTGGAAGTTTCCGCGTGTACGATGCCGACGACCTTGGGCCGCGACCGCTTGACCGCGTCGGCGATTTCGTTTGGGTCGAACACCTGTCCCCACGGCCGCTCGATCGTGACGACCAGCGCGCCGGCCCGCCGCGCGACGTCCGCCATGCGCTGTCCGAACACGCCGTTCACGCAGACCAGCATGTTGTCGCCCGGTTCGATCAAGTTCACGACGCAGGCTTCCATGCCGGCCGAGCCGGTCGCGCTGACCGGCAGCGTCAATCGATTCTCCGTTTGAAAAACGTAGCGCAGCATCTCCTGCGTTTCGTTCATCAGCTTGACGAATTCCGGGTCGAGGTGGCCCAGGAGCGGCGTGGCCATCGCTTGGAGCACGCGCGGGTGCACGTCGCTCGGGCCGGGTCCCATCAGAATTCGCGGAGACGGACTGAGTTGGCTGAACTGCGGCGCGGGTTGAGTCATTCGATGCGGAGCCTCGTGAACAGGTGCTGTTTGACCGATTGATCCCGCGTAAAGAATATCCGCGCCGCGCGGGGTGCGGCCAGCCGAAATCGCGCGGCGCGGCGACCGTTATGCTTCAGCCTGATACCGTGTCTGCCTGAAGGCTGACGACCATCAGGATCGGACCGCAGTTTCGTTTTGCAATTCTGCGCGGCGCCGCGTAACGTGGCGTCGGCTGGCATCAAGGAGGTCGGGCGGTGGACTTGGCCTGGATTTCTCTGATCGCGCTTTTGATCACGATCGTCGTGAGTTGCACGACGGCGGTGAATCCGGGCGTGCTGGCGATCGTGTTTGCGTGGCTGATCGGCGTGTACGTCGCGCCGTTGTGCGGCCAAGAGATAGGACTCAAGACGGTCGTCGCGGGCTTTCCAGCGGACCTGTTGGTCACGTTAGTCGGCGTGACGCTGCTGTTCGCTCAGGCGCAGGTGAACGGCACGCTCGATCGCGTGGCCGCGCGAGCGGTGCGCGGTTGTCGCGGCAACACGGGCCTGATTCCGATCATGTTTTTTGGGTTGGCACTGTCGATCGCGTCGATCGGCGCGGGCAACATTGCTGCCGCCGCGCTGGTCGGGCCGACGGCGATGGCGGTCGCCGCGCGGGCCGGCATCTCGCCGTTTCTCATGACGATCATGGTCGCTCACGGCGCCGTCGCCGGCGCGTTGTCGCCGTTTTCGCCGACGGGGATCATCGCCGCGAAATTGATGACGAACATGGATCTGCAGGGCAACGAGTGGCCGATCTTCGGGTACAACCTGTTGTCGAACTCACTCGCGGCATTCGCCGGCTACTTCCTGTTTGGCGGCGTGCGGCTATTTCGTCGCCGATTCGCCGATGATCTTCCCGGCCCGGCACAGTCGCCGTCGCTCGATTTAGCGAACGACGCGAACGCGAGCACGACCGAGCGCGCCGAGTCGATTCGCTTGCAAGCCGGCATGAGCGACGCGCGATCCGCCGCCGACGCGCAATCCGACAATTCAGCGTCATTTGAAGTGAGACATTGGGTGACGCTTGGCCTCGTCGCGCTGCTTGTATTTGGCGTGCTGTGTTTCGGCGTCGACGTCGGCCTCGGCGCGTTCGCCGCCGCGGTCGTGCTAACGCTGCTTCGCATGGCCGACGAACGGCGAGCGGTTCAAGCCATGCCGTGGAGCGTGATGCTGATGGTGTGCGGCGTTACCGTGCTGACCGCACTGCTGAATAGGACCGGCGGCCTCGATCGGCTGACCACGCTGGTCAGTTCGGTATCGACGCTGCGGTCGATCACCGGTTTCATCGCTCTCGTGTCGGGTATCGTGTCCGTGTACAGCAGCACGTCTGGCGTCGTGCTGCCGGCGTTCTTGCCGATGACGCCGGGGCTTGTCGAGCAACTCGGTGGCAGCGACGCGTTGGCCATTTCGTCGTCGATCATCGTGGGCGGGCACCTCGTGGACGTATCGCCGCTTTCGACGATCGGTGCCCTGTGCATCGCATCGGTTGCCGCGGGCGAGGACCGCCGCGTGTTGTTCAACAAAGTGCTCGCCTGGGGGCTGCTGATGGCGCCCCTCGGGTCAGTGTTTTGCTACCTCTGCTTCGGACTACGATGAACCGCCGCCGTTTCGGTCAGCGCGTGTGCCGTGAGACTTGTTTCTCACCGCGTGCTTCCTTGTTACAATCCTGACCGTCCGGTTCGCGCCCATAGCTCAACGGATAGAGCAGTGGACTTCGAATCCGAAGGTTGCAGGTTCGAATCCTGCTGGGCGCGCCTCAAAAGAAGCGCCGGAAGTTTTACTTTGAACTTCCGGCGTTTTTCTTGTCGATTTGGGCTCGTCGCGAATCGTCCAGATTCGACAGGTTCATGCTGGCCCACTACTGCACAAACCGTGGTGCCAAGTTGAAGTGATCCCCAGTGCATTTGTGAGCCGTAGCCCGATGCTCTCCGTCGAAGATGCCCAGAATTCTGTTCTTGGCGAAGTAATGCCGTTGGCGCCGGGAGTAGTACCGTTTCAGGTGGCGCTGCAACAGGTGCTTGCGGAAGACGTGGCCAGCGACTTGGACATGCCGCCGTACGACAAGGCGCTGATGGACGGCTTTGCAGTGCGCACGGCGGACTTGCCGGGCGGTCGCGGTGAACTCGCGGTCGTCGGCGAGATCGTTGCCGGGCAGACGCCGTGGTCAAGCGATCGTTCGTTGGTCGCCGAACAGGCGGTGCGAATCATGACCGGCGCGGCGATTCCGCCGGGCGCGGACGCCGTCGTGATGATCGAGCGGACTGAGCAATTGTCGGCGGTCAGCGGTCAGTCGTCAGTGGTTCGTATTGATGATCCGCGAGTCGTGTCGAGTCAGAACATCATGCGTCGCGGCGCGGAGATGACTCGCGGACAGGTCGTGCTTCGCGCGGGGACGCGGCTTCGGCCGTCGGAGATCGGTGTGTTGGCGGCAGTCGGTCGTGCCAGTGTTTTGGTCTATCCCCGGCCGCGCGTGGCGATCATTTCGACCGGGAACGAAATCGTTGAGGCGCACGAGACGCCCGGCCCCGGCCAGATTCGCAACTCGAACGGGGCGACGCTCACCGCACTCGTCGCCCGCGCGGGCGGCGCGCCGGAGTATCTCGGCATCGCGCGAGACACGAACGACGACCTTAGGCGGCTCGTGCGGCGCGGCCTTGAATCGGACATCCTGCTTCTTTCCGGCGGCGTCTCGGCCGGCGACCTCGATCTCGTCCCCGCCGTGCTTCGCGAACTCAGCGTGCGCGAAGTCTTTCACAAGGTGAATCTGAAGCCAGGCAAACCGGTCTGGTTCGGAACGGCTGAGGGTCGAGGGTCGAGGGTTGAGGGTCAAGAGCCGCACCCCGATCGACGCGACGGCGTTTCTGAACCCTCAACCCTCAACCCTCAACTCTCATCCCTCAACTCCCTCATATTCGGCCTTCCCGGCAATCCCGTCAGCGTGTTCGTTTGCTTCGAGTTGTTCGTGCGGCCGGCGATTCGGCAACTGATGGGCGTGACGCCCGCAGTCCCGCAACTCGTGACCGCAGTCCTGGCGGCGAACAAGGATTACCGTTCTGATCGTCCGACCTACTGGCCTGCGTGGCTCGAGCACGGTGACGCCGGCTACCGCATCCGCCCCGTGGCCTGGCAAGGTTCGCCCGACTTGCGCGCGATGACCGACGCGAACGCGTTCCTCTTCTTTCCGCCCGGCGACCATCACCTCCGCGCGGGCGACCGAGTGCAGGCGCTGCGGATGGACGAGTGAGTTACTTGATTCAGTTCGATTGTGTGCTTCGTCATTCCGCGCACCGTTCCGGCGCATTCCAAAAACAACGACCTCGCTAGACTGTGCCGCATGGTCGATCGTGTCGAATCACAAGCAGTACTTGCGAAGGGAAAACCGCGCGAGACGAAACTTTCGTTCGCTCGTCGAATTGGGCGCTGGCTGCTGTTTTGTCGGCCGGCCTTGGCTAGCGGGCTGTTGTTGTGGCTCAGTTTCCCGCCGGTCGGCTGGAGTGTGCTGGCGTGGTTCGCGCTCGTGCCGCTCGTGACGTTGGTGCGGCGGCCGTGGCGCGAGCAGCCGGTGTATCGACCGGCGTGGGCGGGCGGTGCGCTCTTCGGGTTGCTCGCGGTCGAGTGGATTCGTCACGCAGACGATTCGGGGCTGTCCGGTTGCTACGGCTGGTGGGCGCTGGCGGCGTACATGTCGCTGTATTTTCCGCTGTTCGTTTTTGCAGCACGGGTCGCGTCGTTGCGGTTTCGAGTGCCGATCATCGTTGCGGTCCCGGTCGTCTGGGTCGGACTGGAGTACTTTCGGAGTTGGTTTCTGACGGGGTTTCCGTGGTACTACTTGGCACACAGCCAATATCGCTGGACACGGCTGATTCAAATGTCGGATCTGGCGGGCGCGTACGGCGTGAGTTTCGTGGTCGCGCTGGTGAATGGATGGCTCGTGGACCTGTTGGCGGTGCCGCTGGTTCGGCCGGGTCCGTCGGGACCGCGTCTCGCGCGCGAGCAGATTTGGCGAGCGGCGGTTGTCGTTGCGTTGATTGCGGCGACGTTCGCTTACGGCGAAAAGTGCCTGCGCGAGTCGCGTGACGGCGCGAGTCTCGAGGTGGCACTGATTCAGACAAACGTGCCGCAGAAGGTGAAGGTGGACGAGGATCAAGCCGATTTCGTCGAGCGGGAGAATGCCGCGCTGCTTGGCGACGCCCTGCGTCTGAAGCCGCAACTCATCGTTTGGCCGGAGACGTCGTTTTTGCGGCCGATCATGACGATCGCCGACGACGTGACCGACGACGACCTCAAGCGGCTGTTCCCGTCGGAGGAAATTGAGCCGGGCGAGATTCGCGAATACTCCGCGAAGATCGCGAAGCGGCTCGGCACGGCGGCGCGGGTCGCGGGCGTGCCGATGCTCGTGGGCGTGAACTGGGAGTTCATCGGCCGCGACCGCAGCCGGCTGCACAACTCGGCGGTCGTGGTCACGCCGGACGGCCAGTTCTCGCCGCCGTACCACAAGATCGACCTCGTGCCGTGGGGCGAGTACCTGCCGCTGCGCGATTGGCTGCCGTGGCTCCGCGTGCTCACGCCGCACGCCAGCGCGGACTACGGCCTTGAGCGTGGCCGCGAGCGCGTGCGGCTCCCGCTGGGCGAGCACAAGCTGGGCGTGTTGATCTGCTTCGAAGACACGATGCCGGCCGCCGCCCGAGCGTACGTCCGCGACGATCCCGTGGACTTGCTCGTGAACATCTCGAACGACGGCTGGTTCAAGGGCTCGGCGCAGTTGGACGTTCACCTGGCAATCAGCGTCTTTCGCGCCGTCGAGTGCCGACGGCCGCTGGTACGCGCGGTGAACACGGGCATTTCCGCGATCATCGACTCGCGCGGCCGCGTCGTCTCCGTCGCGGGCGCACAATCCGGCTCGCCGAAAATGGTTCGCGACGTGTTGGCCGGCACTGTGACGCTCGACGGTCGCGACTCGCTGTACGCGCGGACGGGCGACCTGCTGGCGATCGCTTGTTTTGTGCTGACGGTCATCGGCATGCTCGCCGGCATCGCCGCGGCGGTCTTGCGGCGGCGCGTGGACGCGTCGAGCCTGTGATTTTCTCGTCGCAAAGCGTCCCGCTTGTGTGGTTCACGGAAAATGCAAGCGAGAAGGCATGCTCTACGCCAAAAAGGCCGAGCTATTGTGGGGTTCGCCGCCGCGATCTGGTAAATTGCTCGCGCCATGAAACAACACCTTACTGACATCCGCGTGCGCGAAGTGGAAACGGCAACCACGGCATTCGAGTACCGCACGCCGCTCAAGTTTGGCGGCGTGAAAACGATGCACGCCAAGGTTATGGACGTTCGCGTTAAGGTCGAATCGCGCGACGGGCGAAGTACGTGGGGCGGCGGCTCGATGCCGCTCGGCCAGACGTGGTCGTTCCCGTCGAAACGAATTCCGGCCACGGAGACGCTGCACGCGATGGAGGTGCTCGCCGAGAAGATCGCTCGCTGGCTGCCGCAGCAAACGCTGTGTGCCCACCCGGTCGAACTCAGTCACCACTGGGAACCGGAGTTGCTGACGCTCGCCCAGGCCGCGACCGGCGAACTGAAACTCGCCGAGTCGATTCCGCCACTGTGCACGCTTGTCGTGGCCAGCCCGTTCGATGCCGCGATTCACGACGCATACGGCAAGATCCACGGTCGCCACGTGTACGACTGCTATGGCGCGGACTGGATGAACGCCGACCTGTCGCGATACCTCGATGACCAGTTTCGCGGTGAGTTTCTCGACCAATACACGCTACGGCATCCGAAGCCGCGCATGCCGCTCTATCACCTAATCGGGGCGCTCGACGCACTCACGGACGCCGACGTGACGGAGCGACTCGACGACGGCCTGCCGAACACGCTCGGCGAGTGGATCGTGAAGGACGAGCTGACGCACCTGAAGATCAAGCTCAACGGCAACGACGCGCGGTGGGACATCGACCGCGTTCAGGCGATCGACGCGACGACGAGCGAGGTTCAGCGAAAACGCGGCTGCGCGAACTGGGGCTACTCGCTCGATTTCAACGAGCAGTGTCCGAACGTGGACTACCTGATCGAGGTGCTCCGCACGATCGAACTGAAAAACCCGGCGGCGTTTCGCCGTGTGAACTACGTCGAGCAGCCCACGGCACGCGACCTGAAGGCGCACCCCGAAAACAAAATGCACGCGGCGGCGAAGCTGAAACCGGTCGTGATCGACGAATCGCTCATTGACTACGAGAGCCTGCTGCTCGCTCGCGAGCAAGGCTACACCGGCGCAGCCCTCAAAGCGTGCAAGGGCCAATCGCAGGCGATCGTCATGGCCGCGGCCGCGCAAAAATTCGGCATGTTCCTGTGCGTGCAGGACCTGACGTGCCCCGGCCGCTCATTCCTGCAATCGGCCGGCCTCGCCGCGCACATCGCGCCAGTGACGGCGATCGAAGGCAACGCCCGGCAATATTGCCCCGCCGCAAACGTCGATGCCGCGACAGAGTTTCCCGAAGTCTTTGCCGTGCGCGATGGGCACATCGAAACAGCGAATTTGAATCGCGTCGGACTTGGAAATTGAGAGAATTGTGGGTTGAGTTGAGACGCTCGGAGCGCACAGCGCAAGTGGCGTCTTCATTGATCCACTCTCAACCCTCGCAGACCGTCGCCAGTTCGCCGAGCACAATGCAGGTCGCACCCCAGACTTTGTGCGGTCCGACCGCGAAGTAGGGAACTTCTGAAACCTGCCCCGCCAGTTCTCGCTGCTCGGTCGCGAGCGATGTGAGATGCACGATCGGCGACAGCGGCGTCTCCAGTAATTCGGCGACTTCGCTTGGGTTCGCGCGGAATTGCGGTGATTTGGGCAACCAGCCGACGAACGGATGCACGACGAATCGGCTCGCCGGTACGAAGAACGGCGACAGCGCGCCGAGGATCTGAACGCCGGCCACGGCGACTCCCAGTTCCTCTTCGAGTTCGCGGAGCGCGGCGGCCTGGGCACCTTCGCCCGGCTCGCACGCGCCGCCCGGTAGCGCTACTTGACCCTTGTGATGTTTCGCATCCGGCGACCGCACGATCAGCGGCACGTGCCAGCGGCCCTGCTTGGCGAAGATCAAAGCCAGCACGCCTGCCGGCCGCGCATCGGCGGGCGGCGCGTCCAGCCGCTGCTGCCGAGTGTGCGACGGGGCGAATCGAGCGAGCACCGATCGGTCGCATTGCCACTTGGCAAGCCGGTCCCGCAATTCCAGGGGAAATTCCAGATTTGGGTCCATGTTCTTGCGGCCTGCGGCGGCCGGGAAACCGAACGGCGGCGACCGGCGTGGCCTGTCACAGGTTCGACCGTGCGGCCTCCCCCGCCTTACCTGCCCCATCCGGCCGCTTCTTTTATTGACACTCCCGCAGTGCTGAGTCAGAATGTGTTTGAAGTTCGTTGCGCGCGACTACTATGATGATGACTCACGTCACGGATGTCATCCGGATTTTTCGTCGGGGGCAGACACAGATTTCATTGGCCCGCCGAGCCGCGGACCATTCGTGCAGTTGGAGTTCCGTTTCGGCCGGTCGGCCTCAAAGGAGACTGCAATGACTCGCATCGGGCAAATCCTGGTCGTTCTGATCACGTGCTTCGCGCTGCTGTTCATGGGGTTCGCCGTTACCGTCTTTGCCACGCGTACCAATTGGCGCGATAAGTACAACGCCGAGAAAACGAAGAAGGAAGAGCTTGACGTGAAGCGGCGGGCACTCGAGGCGCAGATTACGCTACTCAGTGACGACTTGGGCCGCGAAGTCTTAACGCACAAGCGCGAGCGCGACACAAACAATAATCAGTTGAAAGATCAAAAGGCTGGATACGACCGGCTGCTCGCCGACTACAAACAGGCACGTGAGGACGTCGTCAAGGCGATCTCACAATTGAAGCTCGCCGTGGACGAGGCAACGGCGCGGCGCGAAGAGGCGTTCCGACTGCGCGCTGACCTGAAGACGACGCAGGAAGCCAAAGAGATTGCCATTAAGAAACAATTCGAGACCGAGCAGATGAATATCGGACTGAAAGGTGACCTCGAAACGATGACCGCTCGCGCCAAGGACCTGGAGCAGCGCAGCGCGGAACTCGTCGCCATCCTGGAGAGTCACGGCCTGTCGCCCGAATCCAAAGACAAGATGGAACAGCGGATCAAGTTTCCGCCGCCCGTCGAGGGGATCGTTCTCGAAGTGGACCCGCAGGGTAAGCTCGTGCAAATCTCCGTCGGCAAGGATGACGGGCTGGACAAGCTTCATCAACTGGACGTCTTCCGCGTGACGCCAAAGGGGAAATACGTCGGCCGGATCGAGATCATTGAAGTGGAACCCGACCGCGCCGTGGCCCGGATCCTTTCAGGGTTCAAGCAGGACAGCATCAAGAAGGGCGACCTCGTCGCGACTCGGATCATCGCAAGCCGCTAGCCGGCGAGTTTCGTCCATCAGGAGACTTTGGCAATGGCCCAAACGCGACTCGGATCATCGCAAGCCGCTAGCCGGCGAGTTGCGATCGTAAAACCGAAGAATGACATCTACGTATCGCTGCTCGCGATCGCGCTGGTCGCCGTTTTGATCGGCCTTGTGCTGATGCTCATGGAGTTCAACGAATACGGGCGCACGATCACGCCGAACGTGTCGCTGCACATGCCGAGTGTCGCGTCGCCGGAATTTGTCGCTTCGATTTTGCCGGAACGTGCGGTGGCGGCGCTCGCGTAATTGGGCAGGTCGTGATCGACTTGCTGGCCGAAAGGGGATTTCGGCCGTATAAGCCGCGTCGGCGGCGTGGACGAGTGTTCTTGGAAGGAGCCGAGACGCTTGAGGCCTCGCGCATTTCACATCCAACGATTGCTGCGGCCTGACTTCGGGGTCGATCTCGGCACCGCGTGTACGCGCATCGTTGCTCCTGGCGCCGGCATCTTGCTCGAAGAACCCACGCTGGTCGCCGTGCGTCGCGGCAGCCGCAGCGTGCTCGGCGGCGGAGACGCCGTCGGGTACATGGCCAAGGTCATGCAAGGCCGCGCACCCGAATCGATTCAGACGATCGTGCCCGTCCGCCGCGGCGTGGTCGCCGACGTGGAGGTCGCGCAGGCCCTGCTCGACACTTTGCTCCGCAAGGCCCGGCCGCGTTCGTGGAGTCTGAAGCCGCGCGTGCTCGTGGCCGTGCCGGCTGACATTACACCCGTGGAACGGCAGGCCACGCTGGTCACGGTGGGCCGGGCCGGCGCGAGCCGCGTGTTCGTCGTCGCCAAGTTGCTCGCGGCCGGCCTGGGCGCCGGGCTGCCGCTAAATCAGCCGGTGGCGAGCTTGATCTGCGACATCGGAGCGGGCTCGACGGAAATCGCCGTGCTCTCGATGGGCGAGATCGCCGTCACGGAATCGGTTCGCGTCGCTGGCGACGACCTGACTCGCGCGGTTGCCGATCACCTGCGTCGCCGCCACAAGTTACACGTCGGCGATCAAATGGCCGAGCGGATTAAGATCGAAATCGGCGCGGCCGCCACGCTCGACGGCGAACTCACGATGGACGTCAGCGGGCGCGACGCCGTCTCCGGCATGCCGCGCAAGATGCCGCTCTCCAGCGCGGAAGTCATCGACGCGCTGCGCGACCCGCTGAGAACGATCGTCGACGCCGTCGAGCGAACGCTCGAACGATGCCCGCCCGAGTTGGCTGCCGACTTGATGGAAAACGGCATGCTGCTGTGCGGCGGCTCCGCGCAGGTGCGCGGACTCGATCGGCGGCTGGCCGAGTCCACCGGCATGCCCGTGCGTGTCGCGCAGGAGCCGACCACGTGCGTTGCCCGCGGGCTCGCCATCTGCTTGGAACATCTGGAAATCTGGCATACGCTGATTCAGAGTCGAGTGGCGGCGTGAGGAGAAGTTGAACCGTTCGAATACTTGAAGACACGGATGTCATCGTTCCGAATTCGTTTCATCGGATTGATTTTCAGCGTTGCCCTGCTTGTCGTGTGGGGCCGCGTAGCCTATTTGCAGCTCGCGCTGGGTCCGTGGCACCGCGCGACGATGGCGGACGCGGAGGTTCGTACGCGGTTGATTCCCGCGCCGCGCGGCACGATCCGCGCTGCGGACGGGACCGTGCTGGCCCGCGACCGCTGCGATGCCGACTTGGCCGTACACTTCCGCTTCCTCGAGCGCCCGGTGGACGAGAGCTGGCTTGAGCAGCAAGCCCGCGCGCGACTGACCCGCCGCGAGCGTCGAATTACGGAACGCGTCGAGCAGGCCAAGGACGAACTGCGTCACGAGATCGAGTCGGCCTGGCAGGCGCTCGCCGAATTGACCGCAACGCCGGAGCCGACGCTCGACGCGCGGGCCCGTGTCGTGCAGCATCGAGTGGCCCGCATCGTCGATTCAGTCAATCGCCGGCGACGCGAACGCTGGGAACGCGAGGCCGCGCGGAACAGCCCACACGTCACGCTGAACGATGGCTCAGACGAGCCGGCTCGCGCGGACTCGAACAACTCGTGGCACCGCATCATTGCCTGGCTGGCCGACGCGCCGCCGCGCCCCACAACCGAACCGCAGCCGGTGAGCGTCGTCGAGCAGGATCGCTATTACACGCTGGTCGAGAATGTCGCGCCCGAGGTCGTCTTCGAGTTCTCGTCAAATCCGCAACGATTTCCCGGCATTCGGCTCGAACAGCGGATTCGCCGCGAATATCCGGCCGGTGACGTCGCCTGCTCGATCATTGGATTTACCGAGCCGCCGAACGACGCGGAGGACGACCCGGTTCTCTTTTCCGGCGCGGGTCGCACGGGCGTCGAGGGATTCTATGAATCGGAACTGCGCGGCGTGCCGGGTCACGTGCGCGAGCAACTCGCCGCGCGGGGCGGTGCGCCGCGGGCACTCGGCGGCCTGCCGCCTCAGCCGGGCCACGACGTGGCGCTCACGATTGACCTCGACCTCGAACAGTTTGCCGAATCGTGCCTGGACCGCGCGCTGGAGCAAGAGATTGAGGTGTCCGGCGCGCGGCATCGAGCGACTTCCGGCGCCATCGTTGTGCTCGACGTGCGCACGGGCGCGGTGCTCGCCGCCGCCGCGGCGCCGCGGTTCGACCTGAACGAAGCCGCGCGGCCAACGAGCGATGCGGCGCAAGAACTAGCCCGCCGCGACGACGCGCCGATGTTTAATCGCGTGATTCAAATGAGCCTGGCGCCCGGTTCGACCTTCAAGCCGGTCACGGCCGTGGCCGCGCTGAAACACGGCGTCAATCCGCGCGACGGCTATTTCTGCCGCGGCTACTTGCACGAGCCGGACAAGTTTCGATGCCTCGTCTATCGCCACTTCGGCGTCGGCCACGAGTCGGTCACGATGACTGACGCGATCGTGCGATCGTGCAACGTTTACTTTTTTCATCTTTCGGAGCAACTCGGCGGCGCGGAGATCGTGCGGTGGGCGGATGCTTTCGGATACGGCCGCGCGACGGGCATCGATCTCGCCGGCGAGGAGCCGGGCAACGTGCCGGCCGTGACGCGTTCGCCGCGCGGCGGCAGCGTTTGGTCGGACGGCGAAACGAAGGGCGTGGCCATCGGCCAAGGGTCGATGTCGGCAACGCCGCTGCAAGTCGCGGTGATGATGGCGGCGATTGCCAACGGCGGCTCGCGCGTCGTGCCGCACGTGCGTCGCGACGCGTTTCAGCCGCCGCGGCCAATCGACGGACTCGACGGAGCCAGCGACCGGTCGCTCGCCGTCGTTCGCCACGCGCTGGCACAAGTCGTGACCGACCCGCACGGGACCGGCCACGCCAACGTGTACTTGGCGGACGTCGAGATCGCGGGCAAGACGGGCACGGCGCAGAGCGGCTCGCCGCGTGGCGACCACGCGTGGTTTGCCGGCTACGTGCCGGCGCGCGAGCCGCGATTCGCCGTCGTGGCCGTGCTCGAGCATGCCGGATCCGGTGGCCACGCCGCTGGGCCGCTGGCCCGCGAGATCGTCAAGAAGATGCTGGAACTCGGCTACGTTTCCCGCTCTGAACCGCTTCGTGTGAGCGACTCGGCCCCGCTCGACCGGCCGCGCGGACCGTAGACGGTCATTCGATTCCAAAGTGCGGGCTTGCGGCACTCGCGGCAGTTCACGAGAATCGTCACATGTTCGAACGGCGAATTCAATTCACATTGTGGACCGTGCACGTGGCCATCGCGTGCGTTGCGATCGCGCTGGGCGTCGCGCTGGGCGGACCGGCACGTGCGCTCGTCGTCGTGACGACCGGCGTGTTCGCGCTGGTCATGTTGGCCGGCGTGACGTGGCTGGGCGGCGTGTTTCTGCTTGAAGGCGCGGCGGCGGCGTGGCAGTGGGCGCGCTGGGCCGCGCGGCTGCCGTTCATGGCCCGCCAAGCCCTGTTTTCTCGCCGCATGGCTCGGTTGCGGCTTGGCAATCCCGCGCAACGAGTGCGTCGCGTGCTCGGCACGCCGTGGCGCGTGGACGGATTCGGTGATCGGCTCTACTGGTCATACCGCGTCGGTGGCCAGCGCTACATGGTGTCGCTCGACCCGCGCCGAGTTGCCGCCAAATACTCGAACGGCCTGAGCCGCGACGTGGTCGCCAAACGAGCATGAATCTCGCAGCGCGAGCCGCGAGTGCCGTTGCTGCCCCGAGTCGCCAGCGACTGCCACGAGCCGTTTCATTCAGGAATTTTCTCCGGAGTCTTCCCATCGTGCCGAAGCGTGTGTTGCTGGCAATGAGTGGCGGCGTGGACAGTTCGGTGTCCGCGCACCTGCTGCAGCAGCAGGGTCATGAGGTGATTGGGCTTTTCATGCGTACCGGCGCGCACGAGGAGCCTCCATCGGCGTCGTGCGCCCTGCCCGTGCTCGGCGACGTGAACCAATCGGAGACTCGCTCACACAAGCGCGGCTGCTGCAGCGCGGCGGACGCCGGCGACGCGCGGCGCGTGGCGGACAAATTCGACATTCCGTTTTACGCGCTCGATTTCGAGCACGATTTCGGGCGGATCATGGACTATTTCGTCGATGAATACACGCGTGGCCGCACGCCGAATCCGTGCGTGATGTGCAACAACTGGCTCAAATTCGGCCGACTGTGGGAATACGCGCGTCAGATCGGCGCGGACGCGGTCGCGACCGGCCACTACGCGCGCGTGCGCGACGGCTGCTTGTTCCGCGCCGCGGACCCGGCGAAGGATCAATCGTACGTGCTGTTCGGGATCGAGCGGGAAATTCTGCCCCATCTGATTTTCCCCGTCGGCGAATTGTCGAAGCCGCGAGTGCGCGAGCTGGCCCGTGAACTCGGACTCCGCGTTGCTGAAAAGCCAGACAGCCAGGAGATCTGTTTCGTGCCGTCGAACGATTATCACGCGTTCATTCGGCGGCGCCTGCCGGATTTCGACGGCTCCGGGGAGATTGTAGACACGGCGGGCAACGTCGTGGGCCGTCACGCGGGCTTTGAGAGTTTCACGATTGGTCAGCGCAAGGGGCTAGGCGTCGCGCTCGGTGAGCGCCGCTACGTCGTGAAAATCGATGCCGAAGAACATCGCGTCGTGATCGGTCCGCGCGAAGAGTTGCTCGGCCGCACGCTCGCCGCGAACCGCGTGAATTGGTTTTGCGAACCGCCGTCGCAATCGCTGCGCTGCTCGGCCAAGATTCGCTACCTGCACCAAGCCGCTGCGGCAACTGTCACGGTGGCCGGAGACAATGAAGCGGCCGTCGAATTCGATGAGCCGCAATCGGCAATCACTCCGGGCCAGGCTGTCGTCTTCTACGACGGCGACCGCGTGCTCGGCGGTGGATTCATTCAATTACGCGTGCCGGAAACGAACTGATCTGCGAATCTCGCGAGCACGAAACAACGTGAGCCACCGCGAACCGACGACAGATCGAAGACCAAAACGAAAATCACTTCGATCGCAGTTTCATCAGTTGCTGACCGCGCATTTCGTCCTCGCCAACGAGACGACTCTGTTCATCCTCGTTAACGCGATCGATTTTTTCGTAACGTACGTGCTCTTGGCGTGGCCCGATTCGCCGGCGTACGAGGCGAATCCGATCGCGCGCCGGATGTTCCATTTGGGCCTGCCGCACTTGATCGGCTTCAAGTTCGGCGCGGCCACAGTCGCGGTCGTCTGCTGTGAACTGGTCGCGCGACGCCGCCCGAAGCTTGGCCGATCTGTCATCATCAGCCTCACTCTAGTGGTGACTCTAGTCGCGATTTATGGCCTGCGCCTGATCGTCCAACACCTCGTCGCGCGATACTAGCTCTTTATCGCTCAGGGCTTCGCGAGTTCTTTGTCCGGCTTTGCTTTGGCGGCTGCCGAGATGTGCGGCTCACTGAAGCCATTCGCCGCGGCCTGCACGCGAAGATCGACGCGCCGCACCTTGCCCAAAAACGTCGTGGGCAATTTGTCGCAGACCTGAATCACCTTCGGAATCTTGTACGATGCGAGCCGGCTCTTGCAGTGCGTCTTCAGTTGATCGGCGACGACATGCGCTCGTCCGCGCGCGACGACGTAACCGACCACCTGCTCGCCGAACAGCTTGTCCGGTGCGCCGACGACCGCACACTCCTTCACGCTGGGATGTGTCGCGAGCACCTTTTCGACCTCGCTCGGATACACATTGAGGCCGCCGGACTTGATCATGTCCTTCTTGCGATCGACCAGCGTGAAGTAGCCGTCTTCCGACATGGAGGCGAGATCACCGGTGTAGAGCCAGCCGTTGCGAAGCATGTGAGCGGTCTCGGCTGGGTTATTGAGGTAGCCGGCCATGATCTGCGGGCCGCTCACGACGAGTTCGCCGACCTTGCCCGGCGGCAATTCGATCTCGCCGGTCTCGACGTCCATAATCCGCGCGTACGTGTCGGGGAACGGCAGTCCGATCGTGCCCGCCCGAGCCGTCGTGTCGGGCGGGTTGCCGTGTGTGACGGGCGACGCCTCGGAAAGGCCGAACCCCTCGAAGATGATCGCGCCGGTGCGCCGTTCAAATTCGAGTCGCACGTCGTTCGCCAGTGCCGACGCGCCCGACAGGCAAATGCGAAGTCCTTTGATGTCCTTGCGTCGCTTCGCCATCTCTTCGTTGAGTGCGGCGAACATCATTGGCACCATCGGCGCGACGGTCGGCCGCTGCTGTTCCATGACCTTCACGACGCTCGGCGGGTGGAACCGGGCCTGTAGTAAGATCGTGGCGCCGCCCGCGAGTGCCGACAGCAGCGAAATCGTCGAGCCGAACACGTGAAAGAACGGCAGCACCGACAGCACCACCTCTTCGCCCGCCAGCATGCCGCTCCAAACGTGCAATTGAGCGACGTTCGCCATCAGGTTGTGATGCGTGAGCACCGCGACTTTGGGCACACCCGTCGTTCCGCCGGTCGGTTGCAGCACGGCCGGCAGCGAGGCGTCTGTCAGGAGCGGGTCGCGGATCGGCGGGCACTTTGTTTGATACAGCTCGTCAAAGCGGTGAACTTGTGTATTGCCGCCGGCGCGGATGCGGCCGCTCAGCCAGTTCTTGATTCGGTACGGCCAACTGAGCCGCGCGGGCAGGTGCGGCGCGAGCGTCACCACGATCAGTCGATCGATCGACCGATGCTGCGTCAATTCGACGACCGGCCCGATTCGCAGGTCAAGCGCCATGACGACCCGCGCGCCGGTGATGTCAACGAGGTGTTCGAGGTCGCTCGCGGCACAGAGCGGATTCGCGGGTACGACCTCCGCCCCAATCCAGTGCAGCGCGAACCACGCGACGACAAACTCCGGCGAATTCGGCAGTGCCATCAGCACGCGGTCGCCCGTGCGCACGCCGAGACGCTGCAGGTTCGCCGCGGCCTGCCGAATTCGCTCGCACAGTTCGTCGTAATTCCACGAGGTGTGGTAATACCAGACGGCCTTGCGGCGCGGGTATTGTTCGGCGGCGCAGAGCAGCAGTCCCTCGGCGCGAGTTGGCGTGTAGAGCAAACCGCGCGGCACGCCGTTGGGATAGTGTTCGTACCACGGTCGGTACGGCAATCCCCATTGCGGTTCGAGGGGGTAAGGAGACAACGAAAGATCGCGCGGCGTCGCAATTGGCGACAGCGACATGGTTGTTCCGTTTCGCCCGGTTCCTCGAACCTGTCCGGTCCGACTGGGCTAGTCGCCGAATGAACGGGCCAATTCGCTGCACGAGCGTGCGAAGTGAGGTGCCTGTTCCCTGTGCCTGTTCAACCGATTCAACCGGACAGTCCTAGTTACTCATATATCTGGGATTTCGTCAATATAGGTCGCGAGGCTTTAATTGGTCCGTCGCGATTGCGCACCGGATCGGGCGACTTCAATAGCAGCGATATTGAAAACACCACGCGTCGGGCGAATTCAAACGCGAGCGTTTCGGAGTTGGTACGATCGTCCGAGGTTTAAACACGAGCGTTTTGGAGTTGGGATTTTCCTCCGCAGTCCAAACGCGATCGTATTGGAGTTCGGGGATTCCTCCGAGGTCCAAACCCGATCGTCTTGGAGTTGCGGGATTCCTCCGAGGTCCAAACGCAATCGTATTGGAGTTGCGGGATTCCTCCGAGGTCCAAACGCGATCGTCTTGGAGTTGCGGGATTCCTCCGAGGTCCAAACGCGATCGTTTTGGAGTTGCGGGATTCCTCCCATGAACGAAAGTCTAATTTGTACAGTCAGTTGCGTCAAACTGCCATTTTCGCACCTTTTCAGGAGCGAATCATGGCTAAGAACCGACTTCCGACTGAAATCGACGCCCTGATGGCCTTGTCCGACGGCTACTCGGACGTTGTGTCGGATGGCGAATCGCCTGTCGGTTCCTGAGCGGGAGGGTTTTCGGCGGGTGTGCCGTTGTCGTTGTGCGGCGCCGGCGAATTGGTTGGCCCACTTTGCATGAAAACCTGCACTGCCATCCACATCAAAAACCCGGCCGCGAGCACCACGAATCCGCCGAGTACCCACGGGGTGAGCGGGACGAGCCGTTCGGTGAGGCTCACGGATGGGCCGACGTTGGCCGGGAGTTCTCCGGTTGCGGGCGGGCTGGGTGACGCGGGGCTGCGATCTTTGGCCGCGGCCTCGGCGAGCGCCTGGAGTTGCATGATCGTCGATTGATTCAGGTCTTCGGTCGGCGGCGGTTCGCCGGTCAGATGCTGGAGGTCGGCGATCAGTTCGAGCGGCGTCTGGTAGCGGTTGTTCGGATCCTTTTCCGTGAGCCGATTCAAGATGAGCACGAGTTGGAACGGCACGTCGTGCGCGAGCGGTCCGACTTCGGGCAGCGGGTCGTTGATCTGCTGCTGAATTTTTTGGTACGCGGAGCCGTCGGGAAACGGCACGCGGCCGGCGAGCATGTGGAAGAGCGTGCAGCCGAGCGCGTACAGGTCCGATCGAATGTCGGCGTGCCGCGCGTCCACGATCTGCTCCGGGGCCATGTAGTCGATCGTGCCCATGACCGCGCCGGTCGCCGTGAGTTGCGTGTCCGCACCGTCGCCCTCGTGCCGCGCGAGACCCAAGTCGGCGAGCTTCGCCATGCCCAGCCGGTCGATCAAGATGTTCGACGGCTTGATGTCGCGGTGCACGAGGCTGTGCTTGTTCATCTCGGCCAAGCCGAGCGCGACTTGCAGCGTGATCTCCGCGGCCTGTTGCCACGGCAGCCGGCCCTGCCGTTTCAGGATGCGGCCGACCGACCCGCCGTCCACGTACTCCATCACGAAATAATAATGCCCGCGCTGCGGCTCCTGCTCGAACTCGAATAGCTTGACGATGTGCGGATGGTCGAGCGCGGCGACGATGCGGGCCTCGCGCTGGAACCGCGCGACTACTTTCTCGTCGTGGCTCTCGTTCTTCGAGAGCACCTTGATCGCGCGAACCTGCCGCAGCGTTCGGTGTACGGCCTTGAACACCCGGCCCATGCCGCCGCGGCCGACTTCGCCGATGATCGTGTACGAACCGAGCGTGGGCTGCTCGCGAATCGCCTGGCGGATGCCCGACGCGCCCGGGTCGGTGGCCGCGAGTGACTCGCCTGACGCCGACGACGGATTCGCCGCGGACCTGCTCTGCTTCGGCTTGGGCGGTGCGTGGGTTGTGGCTGCGGTGTCGATTGGCAAAGCGGCCGATGAATTGACTGCGGAACCCTTGCCGGCGCCAACCGCGGTGGCAGCCGTTGCCGCGCGAGCCTGCACGCCGCGGCCGCAGCTTGGACACAGCAGCTTGCCATCGGCGCCTGCCGCCGGCTCCACTTCAGTCTGGCAATGTGGGCACAGCACCCGCATCGAACCTCCTCCCGAAGCGTGTCGCGCCACAATGACGCGCACACAACTTTGTCGCATGATATCGGCCACACGCGACGACCGGTAGGCGACAAACATTCACGCACCGTCGTGCAGATCCGCGTCCTAGCCGACCTCGCTCCTTAATCTGTCCCGCGCCACTCGCTAAACTACAGCATCGTTCGCGGCGTCGCGCAGCCTTCGCGCGGCGCAAGCCAGTTTCGCTCTGAAAGACGGACTCCAATGAACCGAATCGCCGCGCTGCTTCTGGTCGCTCCTCTCAGTTTGCTTTTCCCGGTCGCCGGCCGCGCGGATGACGTGCCGCGCCCCGAACATCCACGGCCCGACTTTCGCCGCGACGACTGGAAGAATCTGAACGGCGAGTGGTCGTTTCGTTTCGACCCCGACGATCGCGGCGTCAAGGACGAGTGGTTCAAGCCCGGCAACGGAACAGCGAAGCCCGTGGAATTCGATCGCAAGATCACCGTGCCGTTTTGCTGGGAGAGCGAACTGTCCGGCGTACACGACACGAGCGGCCAGAAGATCGGCTGGTATCGGCGAACCATCCGCGTGCCGAACGACGCCGGCTGGAAAAGCAAACACGTTTGGCTCTGTTTCGGCGCGGTGGATTGGCGGGCCGACGTGTGGGTGAACGGCAAGAGAGTCGGCAGACACGAGGGCGGCTACACGCCGTTCGAGTTCGACATCACCGAGCACGCCGCGCCGGGCAGCGACGCCACAATCGTCGTCCGCGCGTTCGACCCGGCCGACCCCAGTCTGCCCAACGGCAAACAGGTCGGCTGGTACACGACGACGAGCGGCATCTGGCAGACCGTGTGGCTAGAGGCGCGGCCGTGGCATCAGTTTTCGAGCCTGCACGTTGTGCCAATCGCGAAGGGGGAAGGCTGGACTGTCAAGATCGCAGGTCGAATTCGGGCTGGTTACCCGTGCCGAGTCGTCATCAATGCGCCAGATGCGGGCATAAGGGAATTTGGGTTTGAACTAAATCCTGAGCGAAAAACATACCGCACTTTCGTAAGAGAATTCGATATCGAATTGCCCAAACTTTGGACCCCGGAGGCACCGCACCTTTACGATCTTCGACTTCAACTAATCGGCCCGAACGGTCAAACAGACGAGCTTCACACTTACTTCGGCCTGCGCACGATCGCGCGCGGCAGGTTTGGCAACCTGCCGCACGAGGTCGTGCTCTTGAACGTCAAACCGATCTACCTGCGCGGGGCGCTCGACCAGTCGTTCAATCCGAAAGGAATCTACACCGCGCCGAGCGACGAGTTCTTGCGAAATGACATCGAGTTGGCCAAGTCACTCGGCCTCAACTTTCTGCGCATCCACATCAAGAGCGAGGAACCGCGGCGGCTGTACTGGGCGGACAGACTCGGCATGCTGATCATGCAGGATATGCCGAACACGTGGCAGCAGAACGAGCTGGCGCGGAAGGCGTGGGAGCAGACGGCTCGCGAAACGATCATACGCGACCGCTATCATCCGTCGATCTTCGCGTGGGTCGATTTCAACGAGACGTGGGGCCTCGGTCATCCAGAGCCGTACAAGGCCGACAAGGACACGCAGCAATGGGTCAAGTCGATGGTCGCGATGACGCGTCAGCTCGATCCGACTCGGCTCGTCGAAGACAATTCGCCGTGCTACTACGACCACGTCTCCGTGACCGACTTGAACTCGTGGCACTTCTACATCGACGACTACGACGCCGCGCGGCGGCACATCGAGGATGTCGTCGTGCGCAGCACGCCGGGCAGCTCGTTCAATCACTGTCCCGGCGAGGCGATGAACTCGGCCCCGCTTATCAATTCCGAGTACGGCTCCGTTTCGGCCGGCAGCGGCGACCGCGACGTGTCGTGGGGCTTCCGCTATCTGACCACGCAGCTCCGCCGCCACGAAAAAATCCAGGGCTACATCTACACCGAACTCTCCGACATCGAGTGGGAGCACAACGGCTTCGTGAACTACGACCGCAGTCCGAAAGAATTCGGCTACGACGCCTTCGTGCCCGGCATGACCGTCGCCGACCTGCAAGGTGCGGACTTCGTCGGCTTCGACGCGCCGCCGGCGATCACGGCAACGGTCGGCGACACCGTGATGGTTCCCGTCTTCGTCAGTCACTTTTCTGAACGAACCGCGCCGCCGAAGCTGCGATTCTGGCTCACCGGCACGGACGAACTCGGCGGCAAGGTCGAATCGTCGCCAGCGGTGACGGACGCGAAGTGGCAGCCGTTTCGCGTCACGATGCAAGAACCGGTTCGCGTGACTTTACCGAAGTCGCGGCCGATGAGCGGAGCGATCTGCTTCGAGTTGGTCGATGACTCGGGCAAGCGGCTCGCGGCGAACTACGTGAACGTGGTGTCGCGCCGCGCGGTTGCGAATGAATCGAAGCGCGCGGCCGGCTCCGATTTGCCGAGCAGCCCGCGCGTCGAAGTGCTTGGCCCGCGCAAGCTCGCCGTGCGGTTCCGGCCCGACGACTTCGCCAGCCAGTCGGGCGACTCGCTCGGCGACGCGTCGTTCGGCGGACACGGCAAGGCGTTTTTCTTCGGCGACGGTTCGCTCGAATATCGTCTCAAACTGCCTGCCTTCGTCTGGGACGCCGGCCCGACCGACTTCGAACTCGTCGCCGAAATCGCCGCCAAGGCCGCAGACGAGAAGCTCGACTGGCCGAGCCGCCGCAACGCGCAGGACTATCCGCAGACCGACGTGCATAAGCACCCGTCGCGCGTTGCCGTGACTTTCGACGGCCGACCGGCCGCCACGCTGCAAATCCCTGATGACCCAGCGGACGGCCGCGGCGTGCTCTCACACCTCGCCCGATTCCACCACGGCAGCTACGGCTACCTCAAGCGGATCAGCATCAAGGCCCCGCCGGGTTTCGCCAACGAGGGTTCGAGGAAAGCGACTATTCCACTTTCGTTCACCGTGTCCGCCGAACCGGCCGGTTCGCCGACACGGCCCGGCGGGTTCACGCTCTTCGGCGAAACAACCGGGCAATTCGTGAACGACCCGACGCTCATCATCAGCACCGCCCGCGATCTGAAACAACCGGAAGGCTGGACGTCGGACGAGCCCGTCGCCGTCGATCGACTCGTCCAGCGATTCCACTGGCAGGTGCCGACCGGCGAACAGGGCGGCCACGACTGGCGATTCACGACCGACTCGCCGCCGACCGATTGGCAGAAGCCAGCATTCGACGACGCGAATTGGCGACAGCGCAAAAGCGGTTTCGGCACCGACGGCACGCCGGGCGTCCGCATCTCAACCCGCTGGAACACATCTGACATCTGGCTGCGCGCGACGGTCGAGTGCCCGTCGCTCGCCGATCTGCCCGTCGTGCTCCGCTTCTACCACGACGAAGACATCGAGATCTTCGCGAATGGCCAGCGGTTGCTGTCGCGCCGCGGCTACGTCACCAGCTATCAGCAGATCGCGCTCAGTCGCGAGCAGCGGTCGCTATTCCGCGAAGGCACAAACACGATCGCCGTCCACTGCCGTCAAACTGGCGGCGGCCAAGGCGTTGACGTGGGACTGGGATGGATTGGAAAATAGAATGCTGAAAAATAGCTGCGCCCTCTCTACAATAGGGCGGGTCGCAAACTGCCCGGCTGATGTTTCGGCCTTGAAAACGCATTCCAACAACAGGAGAAACTCACCGTGAGTCACACCACGCCCAATCTGACCCGTCGCGAACTCTTGAAGACCTCCGGCCAGGTCGCGGCCGGTGCGGCCTTGGCCGGCGTTGCGCTGCCGCACGTGCACGCCGGCGAGCGAAACACGATTGGCCTGGCCCTCGTCGGCTGCGGCGGGCGCGGCACCGGCGCGGTGAGCAACGCGCTCACGGTCGCCGAAACGGCCGGCCCCGCGTCGCTCGTCGCCATGGCCGACGTGTTCCCGAAACGACTCGAAACCAGCTTCAACACGAACAAAAAAACTTTCGAGAACTCGATGGACGTGTCGGACGATCGCAAGTTCATCGGCTTCGACGCGTACAAGCACGCGATGGACTGCCTGAAGCCGGGCGACGTCGTGATCCTGACCACGCCGCCGGCCTTTCGCTGGGTGCAGTTCCAATACGCGATCGAAAAGGGCCTGAACGTCTTCATGGAAAAGCCGATCACCGTGGACGGCCCATCGACGCGGCGCATGATCAGGCTCGGCGAAGAGGCGTCGGCTCGAAACATGAAGGTCGGCGTCGGATTGATGTGCCGCCACTGCGCCGTGCGGCAGGAACTGCACGACCGGATCAAGGACGGCGAGATCGGCGACATCGTGCTGATGCGGGCCTATCGCATGCACGGGCCGATCGGCCACGCGTTCGTGAAGCCGGCGCCGCAGGGCATGAGCGAGCTGCTGTATCAGGTGCAGGAATTCCACGCGTTCCTGTGGGCGAGCGGCGGCTGCTTCAGCGATTTCTACATTCACAACATCGACGAGAGCTGCTGGATGAAAGACGCGTGGCCAGTCGAAGCCAAGGCTTCTGGCGGGCGACACTTCCGCGACGGCGAAATCGATCAGAACTTCGACACCTACTCGGTCGAGTACACGTTTGCCGACGGATCGAAGCTGTTCCTCGAAGGCCGCTGCGTCACCGGGGCTCACCCGGAATTCGCCAGCTACGCGCACGGCTCGAAGGGGTCCGCAGTCATTTCCACGTCCGGCCACATGCCCGCCCGGTGCCGGACGTACAGAGGTCAGAAGATGACCGACGAAAACTTGCTCTGGAAGTATCCTGACAAGAAGGAGCCGAACCCGTACGAACTCGAATGGGAGCACCTGTTCGCGGCGATCCGCGACGACAAGCCGTACAACGAAGTGAAGCGCGGGGCCGAGGCGAGCCTCGTCACGGCGATGGGCCGCATGGCCGCGCATACCGGCCGCATCGTCACCTTTGAACAGGCGCTGAACCACGAGCACGAATTCGCACCCGATGTGGACAAACTCAGAATGGACTCGCCCGCGCCGATTCAGGCCGGACCCGACGGCAAATATCCCGTGCCGCAGCCGGGCCTGAATAAGGATCGCGAGTACTAACCAATTCACTTCCCGATGCAAAACCGGCTGAAGATGCGATCGAGGATGTCGTCGGTGTAGACAGCGCCGACGACGTGGGCGAGTTCGTCCAGCGCGAGCCGCAGTTCGGCCGCGATCAGGTCATCACTCACGGCCGATTCGGCGGCGGCGAGCGCCGCGTCGATCGCGGCGAGTGCTCCGTCGATGGACTGGCGACATCGCGCGGCGGTCGTGGCGACGACGGTCGATTCGGACTGGTCGCCGCCGCGGACCCACGCTGCGATTGCCTCGCGCAATTCGGTCAGCCCGGCGCCGGTGCGAGCGCTCACGGCAATCGCTGCTGAGTGAGTGATGAGTGGTGAGTGGTGGCTTGTGGCGGCCGGCGCGAGGTCGAGCTTGGTGCCGACGACGAAGACGCGCGAGTCGCGAATGAGCGAATCGGACAACGGCGCGACCTCGATGGTCGCCGACGACGCGTCAGACAGGTCCACGCACCACAGCAAGAGATCGGCATCGAGCGCCGCTTGATCGCGCGCGGCCTGCGACTTGCGGTCGATTTCGCTCGTCGGCGACTCGACGCCCGCCGTGTCGATGAGTTCGACGGCGGAGTCGCTGAGCCGCAGTTCGCCGACGAGATAATCGCGCGTCGTGCCGGCTGTGCGGCTGACGAGCGCCGCGTCGCTGCCGACGAGCGCGTTAAACAGCGAACTCTTGCCGGCGTTGGGCGGCCCAACGAGCACGACCCGGCGATGGTCGCGGCTGAGCGACCGGCCCGTCATCTGCCCGCTGAGTTCGCCGAGCGTCGTCCGCGCGGCCGCGAGCGACGACCGCAATTCGGCGCGATCGATGAATTCGATGTCTTCTTCCGCGAAATCCAGCCCCGCCTCCAACTCGGCGAGCAGGTCGAGCAGCCGATTGCGCAATTGGCCGATCGGGCGCGCGATGCCGCCAGCCATTTGTCGCAAGGCCACTTCGGCCTGCCGCGCGCTGGTCGCGTCGATCAGTCCGAGCACGGCCTCGGCGGCAGTGAGGTCGAGCTTGCCGCTCAAGAATGCCCGCATCGTGAATTCGCCCGGCAGCGCCGCGCGGGCGCCGCGAGCGACGAGCGTCGCGATCACGCATTCAAGGATTGGCGGCGAGCCAAGCGTGTGAACTTCCACCAGATCCTGGCCGGTGTAACTGCGCGGCGCGCGGCCGAGAAAGAGCGTCGCCGGGACTCGGTTTCTCATCGGCGGTAGTGCGAGTGACCCGGTGACCGCCGCGGGCCGACAATCGCTCGTCGCGTCGGGAAGCTTTGGCTGAAAGACCTGCTCGACAAGTTGCCACGCGCGCGGGCCGCTCAACCGCACCACACCGCGCGCCGCCCCGCCTCGCGCCGTCGCCAGCGCCACAATCGTGTCGAGAGGATCAACCACGTGGGGCACGAGTCAGTTCTCGATCGTCACGCGCGTCTATTTCTTACTCGCCTTCTTGAGCAATTCCTCGAATCGGTCGCGTAGCGATTTGCCGTTGCTGGCGGCCGGTCGCGTGCCGCGTCCGTCTTTGCGCTGCCCCTTGCGGCTGCCGCTGTCGCGCTCGGTGCGTTCCGTTTCCTCGGCGGCCGGTGTCGCGCTCACGTGCTGGACCTTCGGCAACAGCTTGCGTTCCGCGAGGCCCCACAGCGTCGAGGCGATGTAGTACACGCACAGCCCTGACGGAAGCCGCCAGAAAAAGAATCCGAACATGAGCAGCATCCACTTCATCATCTTCTGCTGCATCTCGACTTGCGGGTCAACCGAGCCCACCTGAGGCGGCATCAGCATTTTCTGCTGAAAGTAAAACAGCGCCACCAAGATCGCTGGGAGCAAGTTGAAGTACGGACCCAAAAACCGGGACACGAGCGGGATATTCTCGCCCCAGCCGAACAAGGCGTCGGGGGCCGCGAGGTCGTCAATCCACAGGAAGAAGCTCTGTTGCCGCAGGTCGATCGAACTCGACAGTCCTTGCCAGAGGCCGATGAAGATCGGCATCTGTATCAAAAGCGGCAGGCAGCCGGCCAGTTGGCTGCGCGGGTCGATGCCGTGTTTCTTTTGCACTTCGGACTGAGCACGCAGCATCTCCTGCATGTTGTTCTTGTACTTTTCCTTGATCTTGTCGAGTTCCGGCTTGATCTTCGCCATCTTCTGCTGCATTTCCATGGCGCGGATGGTCTGCTTGCGGCTGAGCGGGAACATGCAGAGGCGGACGAGCACGGTGAGCATGATGATCGCGATGCCCCAGTTCGGCACGAGGCCGTGGAAGAACTGCAGCAGTGCGAGCATGGTGTTGGCCATGAAGCCGACCAACCAATCTGGAAAGATGAACAGCGCACCTTGGAAGTTGATAATCGACTGAGCGATAGCGGGGTCGCCCAGCGTTTCTTCGAGCACGTCTCGCTTGCGCGGACCGGCGTATACAGTGAACGGGTGGTGTAGGTCCGCGCCGGGCTCGAGCGAGAAGAGTTTCGACTGCAGCTCGACGCTGACGTCGCTACGGTCGGTGTGTGCGCGGTTTCGGTCGACAAGCACGGGCACGGTGGCCGCGTTCCAGCGATCGGCGTCGCCGGTGACCGGCGGCATCACGAGCAGCACGCAGAAGAATTGTCCGTCCACGCCGGCGAAGCGCACGGGGCTTTTTTCCCAGCGATTACGTTCGCCGCCGGCCAGACCGTGCGCCGCCGCGGCGATCTCGTCGCCCGCGAGCCGCTCGTTCGCGTCCGCGTCAAATCGGTCGAACCACTCCGGCGGCAGCTTCCAATCTTTCTTGACGATGCCGCGCTGCGTTTTGGCGAGGTCGAAGATTTTCTCGGCGCCCTTCGCGAGCGTTGCCGCACGGACCGTGTGCCGATTCAGCGTGGCGCCGATGCCTTCGCCAATCGCGACGTCGCGCAGCTTGCTGGAGTACCACGCCCCTTCGAGCACCGTGCCGCGCGGGCCGCCCAGATAGTAGGCCACGTCCTGGTTCTTCTCGCCGGCGTTGCGGATGGCCACATCGAAATCGAAGTTGTAGCTGCCCTTTTTGAGCCGAAAGGTTTTCGTGATGACAAGGCCGCGGTCCGCAAGCGTCGTTTCGAATCGCACGGACTCGGTGTCGGCCGACTGCTCCGCGCCCTCGTCCGATTCGACGACTTTCCAGTCGCGCTTTGCGAGCGGCGTACCGCGACCTTGGATATCGAGCAGGAATGAGCCGCCGTCATCGCCGTCCACCGCGACGAGTTCAAGCTGACCGTCGCGTTTTTCGTTGCGGTAATTGGCCAGTTCGATGCGCTGCACGGCGGCGCCACGGCTGGTCAGTTCGACCTTCATGTTGAAGCCGCTGTCGGCCGCCGTCGATCCGAGCACGCGCGCGACCCGCTCCGGCGCCGGTTCAGTTTCCAACAGATTCGGCGGCACGTCATCCTTGGCGGCGGGCTTCTCCGCGACTGCCGGTTCGCCAATCTTCGCGTTGGCGGGATCCTTTTCCGGCGTCATTTCCGGATCGGCCGCATCGACATCTTGCTTCTTTTCCGCGGCTTTCTTGGCACCGGCCGGCACCGGAGCCTGAATCGGTCCGAGAATGAACCGGAACACGGGCCACGTCAACGTAACGACCAAGATCGTCAAGACGACGAACAGAAAAATGCGCCGCTCTTCACTCATGGGAAACAAATGCCTTCCACGTGATTAGTCTGCGGACCGCGGAGCGTGAACCGAGAGGTGCGTGGTCGGTTGTGGGCGGGGCACGAACAAATTGCCGAGCGGAACACGAGCCACTGGTCCCCTCGTGACTAGCGACCCTCTCGCAGGCGGTCGCCTAAAAAGTTGTCGAGATCGGGAATGTCGTAGATTTTGCGAATCGTTTTCTCGAAGTCGTACGTCACGCGCCGGTACGTCACCTTGTTGCCATTGAGCACGACGTAGCACGAGCGCGGGTCGCCGTCGCGCGGCTGGCCGACCGAACCGACGTTCATGATCGCCTTCTCGTCCGTCAGCGTGTACTGATAATTGATTTCCTCCGGCTCCAAGAACGACAGCCGCTCCGTGAAGATGCCCGGCACGTGCGTGTGTCCGACGAAACAATGCTTGTCCACCAGTGCGAAGAGCCGTTCCATTTTTCGCTGGTTGTACACGTCTTCCGGGAAGATATATTCGTTGAGCGGGTTGCGCGGCGAACCGTGCACGAACATGATGTCCTCCTCGCGGTGCATGCGCGGCAACTCGCCGAGGAAGTCGAGCCGTTTTTCGCGCCGGCCCACGTCGCGGTCGTTTTCCAATTGTGCGCGCGTCCAGAAGATCGCCCGCTCCGCACCTGAATTGAACCCTTCCGGGTCAAACATCGCTCCTTGATCGTGATTTCCCAGCAGCGTCACCTTGCAGCCCATCACGGCGTCGATACACTCGCGAGGGTTCGGCCCGTAACCGATGATGTCGCCGAGACAATAAACCTCAGTGATGTCCTGAGATTTGATGTCGGCCAGAACGGCTTCGAGTGCCTCGAGGTTTCCGTGAATGTCGCTGATGAGTGCCCGCACGAAGTGTCGTCCCCTTCAAACAGCGCCAGCCAGACACCGGACGCCAGGATGGATCCAGTTGTCCAGTTGCCTAATACTAAATGTTTGGACAGGCAGTGCCACGATCCTGGCGTCGCGACCGGTCTGGTTTCAGTCTCGCGGACCGCACGCGACACAACGACCGCTGCTTGACCGAAGCCAAGCGTGCGGAACTGGTTCCTGTCCAGAAGTCTCGGCTGGAGTGTAATTTGGAACCATCAATAGTGTCAAGGTCTCTGACGCCGCGGCGCGTGCTCGGCATCGAAACGTCAACGGCGGCGGCGTGTTCAGTCGCGCTGGCGGAGGATGGCCGCGTCATCGCGTCGGCGCGATTGCCGGCCGACGCGAGGCCGACCGCGCGGCTCGTGCCGGCAATCGGAGAGTTGTGCCGCGGCGCGGGCTGGTCGGTACGGCAATTGGATCTGGTCTGCGTGGACATCGGGCCGGGATCGTACACCGGATTGCGCGTCGGGTTGACGTGCGCGAAGGCGCTCGCGTTCGCGACGGACGCGGGCCTGGCGACAGCCGAGTCGCTGGCCGTCGTCGCGCGCAACGCGCCGGCGAACGAGCGTCTCGTGGAGGTTGCGTTCGACGCCGCGCGCGGGCAAGTGTTCGCCGCGCGGTCTGCGCGACAGGGCGACAACTGGCTCGCGCTTGCCGAAACGCGAATCCTAAACGCCAACGAGTGGGCGCGATCACTCGACCCGGCGGCACTCGTGCTCGGCCCCGCGCTGACGAAATATCGCTCGCTCATTTCGTCGCCGCAGCGCGTCGCCGACGAATCCGACTGGTCGCCGCGCGTCGAACGCGTCATCGAAATCGCGCTCGCTCAGTTTCAAGTCGAACCGCTCACGTCGTTCTGGACACTCGAGCCGCTCTATCTGCGACCGAGCGCGGCGGAAGAAAAGTTACAAGATCGCCATCCTTGAATCGCGGCCAGCCTCCCTCTGGGAGAGGGTTGGCGTGAGGGCATTCTCGCCGGCCGGTAAGCGAGTCGAGGAAGTTCGGTCAAGGTTTTCGTCTGAGTCTGATCCATGAACTGAACCGCCGTCCTCACGCGCGGAAGTGCGGTCAAGTTTTCGCTCTGAGCCTGATCGACGAACTGAACTGTCGTCCGCACACGCGGAAGTTCGGTCTTGGTTATCGCCTGAGTCGAATCAACGATCGGAACCGCCGAGTTCACGGGCGGGAGTTTGGTGCGCCGGAAGAAAAACGCGACGCGCGATCGAATCACTAAATCAGAATTCCGCGCGCAGAAACGCACATCGGCATTGCGAATTTGATTTCACAGGTTAGAATCCGCGCAGCGCTGGAAGCTGTGGGCGTTCCACGGCGAGACGAGTTAGGTTCATGGAGGCATGTATGAGTACGGCGAGCGCCCTGGATGCGCGAGTTTCGCTGCCGATTTTCAAGAGGTCCGAATTCAAAACCAAGGATGGCGACGATCCGCCGCACTCCGAGCGAGATGAACTTCCCTCCCACTCGCCCCGTCATCCCCTCTGGCACGATGTCCCCCTCGAACTCTGGAACGATTGGCGCTGGCAATCGCAAAACGCGATTCGCACCGTCGATCAACTCACCGAACTGCTGCCGTTCAGTGAAATCGAAATCGCCGCGCTGCGAAATCTCGCCGCCGAATACAAGATGGCGATTCCGCCGTACTACTTCTCCTTGATCGATCCGAACGATCCCGATGATCCGATCCGGCTTCAGTCGGTCGCGTCGCCGCTTGAGCTGCGCGGCGCGGCGGGCACTGAAGAGGATGATCCGCTCGACGAGGACAAGGATTCGCCGGTCCGCGGCCTCACGCACCGGTACCCCGACCGCTGCCTGATCGTGACGACGCACGTGTGCACGATGTACTGCCGATTCTGCACGCGCAAGCGGGCGACGATGAAGCGCGGCGGCTGGGACGCCGTCAGCCGCGACGACGAACGAATGGTCGCCTACGTGCGAAAGCACCCGGAGATTCACGACGTGATCGTGTCCGGCGGCGATCCGCTCACGCTGCCCATCGCCAAGCTGGAGTACTTTCTGGAAAGCTTGTCGGCGATCGATCACGTTGGCGTGATTCGGCTGGGCACGCGCGTGCCGGTGACGCTGCCGCAACGGCTGTACGACTCCGAGTTGATCGACGTGATCGGCCGTGCGGAGAAGGTGTGGATTCAGACGCACTTCAATCATCCGCGCGAGGTCACGCCCGAGGCCGCGCACGTCTGCCGCAAGCTACTCCGCGCCGGCTGCCAGCTCAACAACCACACCGTGCTGCTCAAAGGAGTGAACGACTCGGTCGCGTCGATGCGCGAACTGTGTCGCGGGCTGCTGCGCATGAAAGTGCGGCCGTACTACTTGTTTCACTGCGACCCGGTGACCGGCGCCGGGCATTTTCGCACGTCGGTCTGGAAGGGCCTGGAGATCATCGAGGGCCTGCGCGGGCACATCAGCGGACTCGGCGTGCCGACGTACGTGGTGGACGCGCCGCGCGGCGGCGGCAAAATCCCGCTCATGCCAAACTACCTCGTCTCCGCGTCCGACGAAGCCGTCGTGCTCCGCAACTACGAAGGCATGCTGGTCCGTTACAACGCCGAAGGGCACGCGGAGCCGGAACGGTTGCCGCTCGTGACGCAAGGCGTCAGCGCGCTGCTCTACGGTCAGCGCGAGGTGCTCATGCCGGAAGGCACGCCGCGCATGCTGCGGCGTCGCGCGATTGCCGCGGCTCAAACCGCCGTCGAATCGCGCGCGGCCGACTCGTGCGACACCAAGCCGCTCACCGGCCGTCACGGCCGCTCGAATAGCACGAACGTCGTCGCGCGCCGTCACGCGCAATCGACACGGCCGGCCGCCGCCCGCGCCACCGCCAATCGACTCGCCACGGCAATCTCCAGCGACATCGCCGTGCACAAAGTCGAACGGCCGAACGGCCGGCGACAGAAAGCAGCGGTCTGAGCTGATCGAAGCCCGCCGGTCGTCACTCATTAGCAGACTCGCCGACGACGCGCAGTCAGGTTGAACCCTGATTGCATGCGCCGCCAGCCACTCTTTACTCCGCGCGCGGCCGTCGATTACCATACTTCCCAACCGCAATTACCCGCAGCCAGAGTTTTTCCCGGCGCGGCTTGGTCGGCTCATTGGCTTCGGAATGGCGACGACGGCTGATGCGTATGAAGCACCTCGCTTTTCACTCCCGGCTCGGCCGCGCGATCGTGATCGCCGCCACAGTTGCCGCGTTGGCCCCGCACGCCGACGCCGACGAGGCGACCGATCAATTCAACGTCGCCAGCGGCTTCTTCAAGATGGACAGATTCGATTTCGCGGCCGAGGAGTACGAAAAATTCCTCAAGGACTCTCCGAAACACGAGCAGGCGCACGAGGCGCTGTTTTTCCTGGGCGAATCGTACTACCACCTGAAGAAATACGACGAGGCGCGCGGCAGGTTTCGGCAGGTCGTCGCGCAGCATCCGAATTCGCGCAACTATTTCAACGCCCTGTACCGCAGCGGCGAGATCAGCAGCCTGCTCGGCGATTTGAAGTCGGCTGAGCCGGCGCTCACCGAGTTCGTGGCGAAACGGCCGGACGACCCGGTGCTGGAATTCGCGCTGCCCGACTTGGGCCGCGTGCAACTCCGCGCGAGCAAGCAGAAGGAGGCGAAAGCCACGCTGCAGAAGGCGCTCGAAAAGTTCCCGAAAGGCCGCCTCGCCGATCAGGCGCAGTACGATCTGGCTCAGGCGTCGGAACAACTTGGCGAGAAGGACGCGGCGATTCAGTTGTATCGCACACTCGCCGCGAACAACGCGAGCAAGCTGGCCGACGACGCACAGCTCGCACTCGGTTCGCGCTACTTTGAAGACAAGAATTTCGACGCCGCGACGCAGGCTTTTCAAGATCTCGAAAAACGGTTCGCGTCGAGTCCGTGGGTTGCCGCCGCGCGGCTCAATCGCGCGCTGTGCCTGTATCAGTTGAAGCGATTCGATCAAGCGCAGGTGCTGCTCGAGGCCCAGATCCGCGGCGAATCGGCCGATGTGCCGGAAGCTTGGTACTGGCTCGGCATGACGCAGCGGGCGCGCGGCCAACACGAGGCGGCGGCCAAGTCGCTACTCGACGGATTCGCGAAGTTCGCCGACACGCCGACCGCGACGGAGATGCTGTACTACGCGGCGCAGGCACTGCTCGCGCAGGGCCAGCACGCCGCGGCAATCGATCGATTCCTGGAGGTCGTCGCGAAGTTTGCGAAGCACGAACTGGCCGACGACGCTCAGTTTTATGCGGTCGAATCCGCGCGGGCGTCCGGGCAGCACGAGCGCGTGCTCGTGCTGGCCGCACAGTTCACCAAACAGTTTCCGCAGAGTCCGCTCGCCGCGCCCACCACGCTTGCGGTCGGGCAATCGCTGATCGCGCTGGGGCGCAACGACGTCGCGGCGCGGCAGCTCGGCGACTTGCTCGCGCGCAAGCCGGAGCCAGCGATCGCCGTGCCGGCCCAGTATTACCGCGCGGTCGCGCTGCACGCGCTCGGCAAGCTCGACGAGACGCTTGCGGCGCTCGCGGCGCTCGTGGCTGATCCACCGCCCGCGGCGCCGGACGCCACGGCGGCCGGCATTCTCGTTGATGCCCAGTTTCTGACCGGCTCATCGCACTTCGAAAAGAAGGATTACGCGAAGGCGGTTGGTCCTTTGCAGAAGTACTTGGCGGCGCGGCCGGCCGGCGACGTGGCCGGCTACGCCGTGTCGTATCTCGCCGTCAGCCACGCCGCGCTCGGTCAATTCGAGCAACTGCGCGGGACGCTCGACACGCTGCGCGCGAAGGCCGCGAAAGACCTGTCGCTGCCGGCGCTGTTCCGGGTCGCCGAGGCGTGTTATGAGGCGAAGCAGTTCGCGCTCGCGGCCGATTTGTACACGGAGGTCACGCAGAAAGACCCGCAAGGCAATCTGCACGCGAAGTCGCTTTCGGGGCTTGGCTGGTCGCGGTTCCAGGAAAACAAGTTTTCGGCCGCGGCCCAGGCGTTCACTCAAGTCGTCGAGCAGCACGCGGCGGACCCGCTCGCCGGCGAGGCCGCGTACATGCGCGGCCGCGCGCTCGAATCCGATTCGAAGCTCGCCGAATCTGTCGCGGCGTATGAGACGGCACTCAATAAATATGGGCAGTCGCCGCAGGCGTTCGACGCCGGACTGCAACTGGCCCGCGCGCAGCAGAAGCTGAAAAAGAACGCCGAAGCGATCGCGGCCTACGAAGACTTGGCCAAGCGGTTTCCGCAGGCGAAGCAGTTCGACGTCGTGCTGTTCGAATGGGCGTGGGCACTCGAATTGAACCAAAAGAGTGCGGAGGCGCAAAAAATCTTCGAGCGGCTCGCGACGCAGTTTCCGGCCAGCCCGCTCATGCAAGACGCGGTGCTGAACGTTTGCGAGTCGCTGTTTCAGGCGAAACAATTCACGGACGTCGTCGCGCGGCTGAAGCCGCTCGTAGCGAAGGAACTGCCGCCGAAGGTGCGCGAGCCGGCGCTGTATCGGCTCGCGCGCACGCAGGTCGAACTCGCCGCATGGCCGGACGCGGCGGCGACGTTCGGGCTACTCGCCAAGGAATTTCCGCAGAGCACGCTGCGGCGTGAGGCGGATTTCTGGATCGCGGAATCCGACCGGCAGCAAAGCCAGCCGAAAGCCGCCGCGGAACGGCTGGCGAAATTGATCGCCGAACAAGTCCCGCCCGAACCGTGGCTCGGCACCGCGTACCTGCGGCTCGCTCAGTCGCAAGGCGAACAGAAGCAGTGGAAGGAAATGCTGGCGACCGTCGAACAACTGAAAAAGCGCTTTCCGAAGTACGAGCTGCTGAACGTCGCGGAGTATCACGCGGGCCGCGCGCTGCAGAATTTGGCCCGGTTCGACGAGGCCCGCGACGCGTATCGCCGGGCGATCGCCGGCCGCGCGGACGAGAACGCCGCGCAGGCCCAGTTCATGGTCGGCGAGACGTTCTTTCACCAGAAGCGATTCCAAGAAGCACTCCGCGAGTTCCTCAAAGTCGAAATACTTTACGCATTCCCCCAGTGGCAAGCTGCTGCGCTGCTTGAGGCTGGGAAGTGTTACGAATCCTTGCAGGAATGGTCTCGCGCGGTCGAGACCTATAATCGCATCCTCGAAAAGTACGCGAAGACCTCGCACTCGGAGGAAGCCGCCGCGCGGAAAACAGCCGCACTTCAGAAGGTCTCCGCCGGCGCATCAAAATCAAAGGGAACTCCATGAACTCGTGTTGGCGTTTGCTCGTGTTGTGGTTCGTAGTCGTTGCGGCGACCGCGGGCCGAGTTTGGTCGCAGGAAGGCGCCGCGCCGCCCGCCGCGCCGGCTGAGGCGCCGGCCGCCGCTCCGGCGGATACACCCGCCCAGTTGAGTACCGACGCGAACGCGCTCTCGATCGGCCCGGAGCGCGTGCTGGAATTGCTTAAGCATGGCGATCCGTCGATGTGGGGACTCGTGCTCTGCTCGATCATCACCGTGACGTTCGCACTTGAGCGGCTCATCGTGCTGCGCTCGAGTCGCGTGATCCCGCGCGTCTTCGTGGACCGCTTCCTCGATCGGCTGCGTGACGGCGAACTCGACCGCGGCAAGGCCCGCGAGCTGTGCCGCGACAATGGCAGTCCGATCGCCAAGGTGTTCGCGATCGCGGTGAATCATTCCGGGCAGCCGGCGTCCGAAATCCGCGAGGCGGTGAGCGAGGGGGCACAATCGGAGTTGTTCCACCTGCGTCGCCGCGTGCGGGCGCTGAACGGCATCGCCACGCTCGCGCCGCTGCTCGGACTCTTCGGCACGGTCATCGGCATGATCGAGGCGTTTCACGCGCTGTCGCAACAGACCGGGGCGGGCAAAACGGAACTGCTCGCGAAGGGCATCAGCCTCGCGCTGGTTGCAACGGCGAGCGGCCTGTCGATCGCAATCGTCGCGGCCGCGTCGTATTACTACCTGCTCGGTCGGCTTGATCGCATCGTTCAAGAAATGGACGATCTGGCCAACGAAGTGGTCGATTACATTGCGGCCGGCTCGCGCATCGCGGAGAAGGCGGCGGCGGTCCGGCCCCGCGTCGTGCCCGCGCGCGAGCAGGTTTCGGGGTGAGCCCTGTCGCTCGTGATGTGAAATCTCAAATTCGAAATTTGAGATCTGAAATCTGAGATTTGAGAATGTTCACGAAACGGCTCGAACACGAAGAACCGCTGTTCATCAATCTCACGCCGATGATCGACGTGATCTTGACGCTGCTCATCTTCTTCATGGCGGCAACGAAACTTTACGATTGGAACGAGCAGAAACTCGACGTACAGTTGCCGGTTGTCGGCACCGCCAAGCCGCTGACCGAGGCGCCGAAGGAGATCGTGCTGCGAATTGCCGAGGACGGCTCGGTCGCGTTCGACGGCACGATGATGACGGTGCCGGAAATTGGCGAGCACCTGCGGACGGCGCGCGAGAATTATCCCGATCAGGCCGTGGTGATTCGCGGCGACGGCCGGGTGGTCTTTCAGCGCGTCGCCGAAGTGATGTCCGCATGCGAGTCGGCCGGCATCCACACGGTTGCCGTGTCCGTTCGCGAGACGTCGCCGGAGTAGCTCGATTTCGCGTAATGCCGCGTTGTCTTCAAGGACAAATCATGGCCGAACGACTGACGGAACTGCTGGCCGGCTGGAACTGGACGGGAGCGCTGTTGGCAACGCTCTGGGCCGGATTGGTCGCGTTCACGCTCGGATTGAGTTTTCTGCTGTGGACGCGTTGGGGCAACTACCACCTTACGGGCAAGTGCGTTTTGTTCTCGCTGCTCGCGCATATGCTGCTGGGACTTTTTGTGTCGACGGCTAAGGTTGTGGACAACGTGGTGGTCGCGTTTTCGGAGACGGACGATTCGCTTCGTCCGCTCGACATTGAAAACGTGCGGATCGTGAACACGCCCGACGACCTATTCCGCGAGTCTGAACGCGACGGGCACGGGGACGACGTGGGGCCGATCGGCGTGTGGGACCGCGCGAGCGGCGGCGTCCAAATTGATCCGGCGATGCTCGACCGCGCTGCGCCAGGGACGCCGGACGCCGCGGCCGCTCAACGAACCGCGATCGAAGCGCATCCGTTGCCGCATCAATCTCCGAAGCCGGAACTGCCGGTGCAGGCCGCCATGCCCGATGCGCCGAAGCTGGCGCGATCGGACCCGGAAAAGACCGCGGAACGCGTGGGGCAACTGGCCGAACCGGCCGAACCGACGGCCAAGTCGCAAGGTAATCAGCCGGAGAACTTACCGAACGAGGCGCCGCAACGCGCGACACCCACAATGCGCACCGCGCAGGCGATTCGTACGAAGGACGCCGCGGCGAGCGGTGTCACGAGCGGCCCGTCCGACGTTGCGAAAGTGCGCGTGCCCGTGACGGCAACTGTGCCTGGCACGGTGCCCGAAACGAACGTGCCGGCGCGCGCGGTGATTTCGGCCGTGCGACCTGGCGGCAGAGCCAGCGGCGAGTCCGATTCGCCCTCGACGAGTTTGCCGATCTCGAGTCCGGACGTCGCTGGACCGAGCGGCACCGGCGGCGGTACAGGCCGCGCGGCTTCCGGCACCGGTTCGTCAATTTTGCCGTCGTCGAAAGTTCGGCCGGGTTTCTCGCCCGGCGGCGGCGGTGGCGCCGGCGGCGATGCCTCCGCGCCCGTTCGCGCCGGATCGCCTGGCAACTCGGAAGTTGCTCTGCCGGTTGCTCGCAGCGGCGGGACGGGCCTCGCGGCCACGCCGAGTGGATCCGGCTCCACGGCGTCGCCCGGCCCCTCGTCACCCATCCGGGCCTTCGGATCGGGCGGACAGGGCGCGACGGACCGCGAGGGCATGCCGCTTGGCACGCCAGAAATCTACCGCGAACGCATGAATCCCAATCGTTCGGAGCAGGCGATCACGCGCGGCGGCTCGAAGGAGTCGGAAGAGGCCGTTGAGCGGGCGCTCGCGTGGCTCGCCGCGCATCAGCACAAAGACGGTCACTGGGACGCGGACGGATTTACGATGCACTGCCCGCCCGGCGACCTCTGCGTTGGGACGGGTTCGCAGAATCGCGACGATTGCGCGGTGACCGGCCTCGTGCTGCTCGCGTTTCTCGGCGCGGGGCACACGCATCAATCGGGCAAGTACGACGTGCAAGTCGTGAATGGGCTGAATTGGCTGGTGGCTCAACAGAAATCCAGCGGCGACCTGCGCGGCACGGGCCGGATGTACTCGCAGGGCATTGCGACGCTCGCGCTGAGCGAGGCGTTTGGCATGACGGGCGACGCGAAGCTGCGCGATCCCGTCGAGCGGGCGGTGAAGTTCATCGTCAACGCGCAAAATCCGTCGAGCGGCGGCTGGCGCTACTTGCCCGGCCAGTTCGGCGACACGAGCATTCTCGGCTGGCAAGTGATGGCGCTCAAATCCGCGTCGATCGCCGATGTGCCGGTGCCGGACGCGACGTGGATCAAAGCGCGGAACTGGCTCACGACGGTCGGCTCCGGCCCGAGTCGCGGGCTCGCGTCGTATCTGCCCGGCGAGCAGCCGACTCCAACAATGACGGCCGAGGCACTTGCGTGCCGACTCTTCATGGGATCGACCGCAGATGACCCGGCGGTGCGCGCGGCCGCGGATTACTTGATGGATTATCTGCCGCAGCCCGGCCGGCAGAATTTGTACTACTGGTATTATGGCACGGTCGCGAGTTTTCAGATTGGCGGCACGCACTGGCAACGCTGGAATGCGAGTCTGCGCGATCAACTCATCGCGCGGCAGGTCCGCGACAATCACGCGGCCGGCAGTTGGGACCCCGCCGGTGACCCGTGGGGGATCGAGGGCGGCCGAGTTTACACAACGGCCCTCGCGACGCTTTGCCTCGAGGTCTATTACCGATTTCTGCCGCTTCAGTCGCTCAGTGCCACCGAGCCGCGAAGGCCCGTGCCCGCCGCAGCGAAACGGCCCGAACGGCCGTAGTCTCGGCCTTGGCCGCACGTCCGCGCTAACCGGACTGACCGATCAACCCCGCGCTGCGCAGTTGCCTGTTGCAGGCCGTTGCCGGCCTGTATACTGTTTTCAGTATCTCTCGGCTCTGTTTGGAGATTACTTGATGTCTACTTTTCACGGTCCGCTCGCGTTCATTGGAAGCCCCTGGCAATTGCTCTTGGTGCTCGCCGTTGTGCTGCTGCTGTTCGGCTCAACGCGCCTGCCCGATTTGATGCGCTCGCTGGGCCGCAGCGTTACCGAGTTCAAGAAGGGAATCAATGATGGCACTCAGGACGAAGAAGAGCCGAAGAAGGTCGACAAAGCACCGTGATTGTTCCGGCTGGCCGTTCGTTGCCGGTCGTTGAGATGGAGATTGTGATGAGTCTTCCACTTGCGTTTCTTCCTGGCATTGGCCCGGCCGAGATGGTCGTCGTCGGGTTCATCGCGCTGTTGCTATTCGGCAAGAAGTTGCCGGAAGTCGCGCGATCGCTCGGCAAGGGAATGACGGAGTTTAAGAAGGGGATTCAGGGAATCGAAGAGGAGATTCGCGAGACCACGTCGATGACGCCACGCGAATTGCCGGCCTCGGCCGAAACGCAGGCACCGAAGGCGCCGAAGTTCGAGCCGCCCGCCGAAGCGCCGCCGAGCAGCGAGCGGGCTCAGCTCGAATCGCTCAACGAAGTTCAGCGAAATCAAGACTCGGTCGGCGACTGAACCCGCGCGGACGCCGCACTGCGCGCAATCAACCAGTTCGAATCGCTCGCCATCGCCGCGCGCGGCTAGCGCACGGATCTGCCGGAAATCTTCCGTCCAGATCTCAGCGACAACGATCAAGCCAGTCCACTCGACGCCCGCGCTATTGGCGAACCGGCATCGGCACCGCAGTGAGCCGGTCGTTCGACGCAGTTTGGCACGGTGAAACGGTCTGACATTGTGCCGGCGGAGTGTAACAGACCGATGCCGGCGCGGATGGCTGGTAGCAGTACGGCCGCGGAGACGGCTGACAGCAACAGCCGACAGACGTGAAACCGAGGTAGAGTGCGACACTCGTAAGAATCAGCCCCTTGCCTGCTCGACGCATTGGATCGTCCTCCTTACGCGACTTGGATTCCCAGGCTGTTCCACGACCTGAGACCGAAATGGTGAGCACGTAGTTACTCGACCTGGCAATTTGAGGCAATGACACTTGTCCGGTCAACGGCCGGAATTTGGCCAATTTGAACGAGCACTGGACGTTCCAGAGAGTCGACGTTCCGGCGTTTCAGCCAAGCCGTAGGTTCACCGAAGCGACGGGGCTGCCTACTGCAAACCTCGCGCGCGGCAATTCGAGCGCCTCCAAAACAGGCGACGCATGAGTTTTTGCAGGAATCGCTAATCACCGTCGCTCCAGCGGCTTTCGACCATACACCGGCTTCGTGTTCGGATGGTATTTTTGGGACCAGGCCGATTTATTTGTTTCTGTATCGGTAGTCGGATCGAAATCCATTCTGCGTGGACGGCGCCGCGGCATTTCAGTACGCTTACAAAAGACAACGTTGTTGAGCGGCGGCCACATCTGGACGGTCGGATTCACGGCCGTCGCACGCGAGTCGGCCATCGGCACGGACATTGCTCCTTTGGATTAGCTTGCTCGCGGATAATCAGGGGACTGATCGGAATGCGCCGGGCCGCGTGCAAATGGCGGATGAAGTACAATTTGGAATTGAGGCTAGGCCGGCACGCGCGGCGATAGCCGCAGGATTAAGGCAAATCATGGCAACAGCAGACATGGCCGCGAACGCGACATGGATCGCGCCGCCAGCGCGGCCGGAACTATCCGCCGAACAGAAATCACTCGTGCTCGCCGCGACCGCGGAACTCATGCGGGCCACCGTACTCGGCCGGGCACCTTCGATTCCGGACCCGACGCTCGCCGGCGCGACGAACGTGCCAGTTTCTGGCGTGTTCGTCAGCCTAAAACGCAACAAGCATCTGCGGAGTTGTTGCGGCATGCTCGCGTCGCCGCTGCCGCTCGGCATGGCACTACAAGACGCGACAATTCGCACAGCGCGCGAGGACGTGCGATTCCCGCCGATCTCGCCAACCGAACTGGCACATCTCGACCTTGAAGTGTGGATCTTGTTCGCGCCGGAGCCGGTGCAGGTAAAGGGCGATGACCGCGTGAAGGCCGTGACGGTCGGCAAGCACGGCTTGCAGATCGTGCGTGGCCAGAGTCGCGGCCTGCTCTTGCCCGGCGTGCCGGTCGAGAATGACTGGAACGAAGCAGAGTTCCTCCAGCAGGTTTCGATCAAGGCCGGCTTGCCGCCGACCGCGTGGAAGGATGACGCGTCCGATCTATTCACGTTCGAGGGCGAGGCGCTGCGCGGCCGCGTCGCGGACGGGCAGGCGATCGCGGCCGAATCGCAGCGCTGCCAGCCGTTCATGCCGGAGGAGGTCGAAGCCTACGCCGATTTTTGCCGCGGCAACATCGTCGCGCTGCTGACCGGCGCGACGCCAAGTTACTACTTCATCGGCGCGCCGGACGGCAACGTCGCCGGCGTCGTTATCAACGTGGGTCACGGCGGCGCGAGCGACGGGCAAACGTACAGCCAAGTCTCGTTGCGGCCCGGCGTGCCGCTGCAGTCAACGCTGTTCACGCTTTCGCAAGCGGCCGCGCAGAATCTCATGCGATTGGGCATCCGAGCGAACGAACTCGGCTCCGTGCGAGTCGGTCTCGGCATCCTGTACGATCCCGCGATGCACGGCACCGTGGCGGACGCGGATTTGGCCGGGATCGAGCCGCGGCAGCGCGCGATCCTCGTCATCGAGCGAAACAAATCGGGGCTCGTCTACGATCACCGCCGTTCGGCGCAGGAGCTTCTGGCCGAAGCCGCGTCGGAAACGCAGGTGAGCCGGCCGGCGAATGCCGCGGTCTTCAGCCTCGCGGCGCTCTCGACCTTGGACCGCATCTCGTTCTCCAGCGCCCCGCAACCCGTGCGCGGACCGGCCACGCGCGAGCCGGGCGTGGCCGGCATGTTTTATCCGGCCGATCCCGCCGAACTGTCGCGGCTGGTCGATGACATGCTCGCGAGCGACGAGAAAACGAAGACGAAAGCGTGGGCGGCCGCGATGGTGCCGCACGCCGGCTTGGTGTATTCCGGCCGCATCGCCGCGCAGGTGCTCAAGCGAATCAAGCTGCCGCAAACGATCATCTGCATCGGGCCGAAACACACGCCGCTCGGCGTCGAGTGGTCCGTCACGCCGCAACAAACGTGGAACATGCCGGGCTTCACGGTCGAGTCGGATCCGAAACTCGCACGGCAGCTCGCCAGCGCGATTTCCGGCCTGGAACTCGACGCGGCCGCGCACCAGCGCGAGCACGCGATCGAGATCGAACTGCCGTTCATCAACCGCCTCGCGCCCGAATCGCGCGTGATCGGCATCGCCATCGGCGGCGGCGACCTCGAAGCCTGCCGGCGATTCGCCATGGGACTCGCCGGCGTGATCCGCGAGATGGAGGAACGGCCGCTGTTGCTCATTTCCAGCGACATGAACCACTTCGCGACCGACGCCGAGAATCGCCGGCTCGACGAAATGGCCCTGAAGGCACTCGACACGATCGACCCAAAGACCGTTTACGAAACGGTGATCGAGAATCGCATCAGCATGTGCGGCGTGCTGCCGGCCGTGATCGTGCTCGAAACTTTGAAGCAGCTCGACGGACTCAAAACGGCCGAGCGCGTCGGCTACGCGACCACGGCCGACGTGACCGGTGATAAGAGCCGAGTCGTCGGGTATGCGGGAATGCTGTTTGGATGAACGAGAATCGCTGATCGCTAATTGTTGATTTCGATTAGCCATTAGCAATCGGCAAAAGGCAATCTTTCCGCGAGGTTCGCATGAGTACCGACCAAAACGAAAACGCCGGCCAGGAGCCGCCCAAGCCGTCGGGCGACCAGGGCGCGTACACGCAAGAGATCAAGCACCAGCAGGTGAGTGCCCGCGTGCCGGAGAAGGTGTCGAAGGGTGTGTTCAGCACCGGGGCGTTGGTGCTGCAAGGCCCGCACGAGTTCGTGATTGATTTCGTGCTGCGGCTGACGAACCCGCACCACATTTCGTCGCGCGTCATCCTGCCGTTCTCACTGATACCGAGTTTTCTCGGCGCGCTGCGCGAGAACCTAAACAATTTTGCGAAGCGGTTCGGCCCGCCGCCGGCGTTGCCGACGCCGCCGCCTGCCGCGCAGCCGCCGTCCATCGAAGAGATCTATGACCAACTCAAGTTGCCCGACGAAATGATGAGCGGCGTCTACGCGAACGCGGTCATGATCGCGCACACGCCGTCCGAATTCTGCTTCGATTTCATTACGAACTTTTACCCGCGCTCGGCAGTCTCCGCCCGCATCTATCTGTCGGCGCCGCAGGTGCCGCGATTCCTCGAAACGCTCACGCGGTCGTTTCAACAGTACCAGCAGAAACTCGCCGCGCACCGGCCGCCGCCGCCCACCGAGCCGCTGCCGCCGCCCGGCGTGGCGTGACCGGCGATCCCCGTACACGGCTGTTACGAAACTTTTACAAACGACACCGCGCTATTCGGTACTAATAGTAGCCGGCTCGTCGCGCCGTTGTGTCGAGGCGTCGAACGATCGCGCGCCGGCCGGCGTAGAATGAGAACTTTCCGGCACGATCGTGCGTCCAACTCGCGGAGTGCTGGGTCCATCAACAAGGCTCTTGTTTCGGAGTCCCATCATGAAGTCATTCGGGCTTGCGATTCTCACTGCGGCTTCCATGTTCGTCATCGCCGGTCTGGCGCCAGGCCAGGACCCGAAAGCGGAGCAGGACCCCAAACCGGCCACGCAACCGCCGGACGAAAAGACTGAAAAGGTCAAACGGCCGCCGAAACTCGAAGAGCACGTGATCTACGTGCCGTTCAAAAACCTGAAAGACGTCTTCGAGAAGGAAGACGCGTCCGTGCTGCTGCCCTACGCTCAGTTTCTTCAAATGTGGGGCCAGGTGATCGGTCCGGTCGTGCCGACGATCGCGCCGCCGGTCGCGGGAGTCATCACGCGGGCCGACTATGCGGGCGCGGTCGAAGGCGATCTCGTGCGGCTGCGTGCGACGCTCGTCGTGGAAGTGCTGGGCAAGGATTGGGCGCGGTTGCCGATCCAGTTTGGCGAGGCGGCGGTGGGCGAGGCGAAGAACGACGACGGATCGGTGCTGCTGCGCGGCGTAGGCGGCGGCAGCTACGAGCTGCTCGTGACCGGCCGCGGCCGGCACAACGTCGCGATCGAGTTGGTCGCGAAAGTGAAATCCTCGCCCGACGGCAAGAGCTTCGCGATCAATACGCCGCCGGTCGGCGTGAGCAACCTGGAACTGACAATTCCCGAAAAAGACCTGGCGGTGCAAGTCACCCCGCGCCGCACATCGCAACTTTCGCCCGTCGAAAATGGCGCGACCAAAATCCGCGCCGCGCTCGGTTCGACCGACCAGTTTTCCGTGTCGTGGCAGCCGAAGTCGGGAGCGGCGGCCGAAATGGCCGGGCTCGCCAGCGTCTCGGACACGATCGACGTCGTGGTCGGCGACGGCGTCGTACACACGCACGCGACGTTCGATTACACGATCCTCCGCGGCGCGCTCGATTCGCTCGTCGTGCTCGTGCCCGCTGGCGACCGCGTGCTCGACGTGCAGGTGCAGGGCCTGCGCGACTGGCAGAGCGAAGTGGCCGACGGCCAGCAGCGACTCACCGTGCGACTGCACGCGGCGACCAAAGACAAGCTGCGGCTCGAAGTACGCACCGAATCGCCGATCCCGGACAATGAGTTCACCGTCGGGCAGGTCCGCGCGTCGGGCGTGGCCCGCGAGAGCGGCGTGATCGCCGTGCGATCGGCCGAGGACGTTGGCCTCGAAATCAAATCGCACGAGGCCGTGTCGCGCATCGACGCGGCTGAAGTACCGGAGCCGCTGCGCAAGCCGCGCAGTTCGTTCTACAAGTTCTTCAGCCCCGACTTCAAGCTGTCGCTCGTCGCGTCCGCGCTCGAACCGCGCGTCGTGGCGGACAGTTTTCTCACAATCACCGCGGACAAATCGCGTCAGAGCCTGCGCGGCGATTTCAAATACTCCGTGACGCGAGCGGGCATCTTCCTCGTCAAGCTTCGCGTGCCCGCCGGATTCAACGTGGACGAGGTCCAGTGCGACGCGATGGAACGCCACGAAACGACCATGGAGGACGACGCGCAAACGCTGACGGTGTACCTCAACAAGAAAGTACTCGGCGAACTGCGGCTCGCGGTGATCGTAAGCCAGCCGCGCGGCATGGAGCCGGGCGATCTGGAGCTGCCGCTCAT
>Ga0247727_10002133_pt1 | contig 45683 bp, 38 predicted proteins | sample WisWelCaveWW1625_FD_202498 | JGI IMG/M metagenome (GOLD analysis project Ga0247727, IMG submission 202498) | Biofilm microbial communities from Wishing Well Cave, Virginia, United States - WW16-25 | ecosystem: Environmental > Aquatic > Deep subsurface > Groundwater > Cave microbial mat | place...
CCTCTAGCCCGGTTTCCCGGTCGCGTTGCTCGTCTTTAGGACGAAAACGGAATACAACACTTGCAGATTCCACTGTTCGAGGATCTCAACACATGACAATCACAAAGTCCGCAGTTCTTATGGCCGCGATCGCGGTCCTTTCAACCGGCGCTCTTGCGCAGCGCGGCTGCACGTGACGGAGAGAGCCATGGATGACAGCGTTCTCAAGCACCAGGCGCTAGGGTTTGTGGATGCAGGGGCAGAAGCACCACCTCCGTGGCGACCTTGAGCGCGCAATCGAACTCTACACAAAATCGCTCGGGCTCTACCCCACCGCCGAGGCATACACGTTCCGCGGTTGGGCCTACAGCTTTCAGGGTCGCGTCGGCGAGGCAATCGAGGAGTGTAAGAGGGCGATCGCTGTCGACCCGACCTTCGGCAACCCGTACAACGACATCGGGTCCTACCTCGTCAAAAGGGGAGAGCTTGACAAGGCGATTGAGTGGCTGGAGAAAGCCAAGACGGCTCCGCGCTATGAGCCCCGCCACTTCCCCTATATGAACCTGGGGCGCATCTACGCGCAGAAGTGGATGGTGCGTCGCGCGATCCAGGAGTTCGAGGCGGCACTCAAGATCCATCCCGGCGAGCCGACCTGTCTTGCCGCGCTCGGACAACTACGAGGATCGCTCAATTGATGTCTGGTTGTTCCGCATCGGCAGAGGGAACGCGCCGGTTCGCGCAGCGCGCCCTTGATGCGGGGAATCCGGACAGGGCGTACCGGGCGCTGGGACGCACCGCTCTGGTCACTTCGTCACTCGGCTTCGGCAGCTACCGGATCGACGATCGGACCCCCGAGCACGCCGTCCCCTCCCTCTGCGTTCCGCCGAATATATCACAACCAGTCACACTTCCGCCGGCTGTTTTTCTCCTTCCATTTCAACCTCCTCGGCTCCCCGCCCAATGCCTTCCTCGATTCGTCCGGTTAAGCTGAATGCGAGGTCACTTCTCCATGAAACCCCTTCCATCGCCGCCACGCCCGCCGCAAACCTCCACCGCCCCCGCCTTCCACGGCGAAACCCTCACCAGCAAGAAATCGCTCGCCTCCATCTTCCTCTCCGAACAAGCTCGCCTCCGCCACACCGGCAACCCTTCCCCCTTCGGTCACCGCCTCGACCACGATCCCGTCCTCGCCGCCCATATCAGTTCCAAGTTCAAACCGTAGTCACAAATCATCCACGAACCCCTTCTTCCCTGCTTTCTCGAACTTGCACGTCCGCGTCCGCCGTCCCCTTGCCGCCCATCCTTTACTCTGAAATCAGCCGGGTCGCCCCTCACCGGGTGACCAAGTCGACACGCATCCGGATCGCGTCATCGTCATTTTGGTGTTTCTGCGTCTTCAGGACCCCGCTTCGGCGGGCGAAGGAAGGCTTGCCGCTCCGATTTCGAGAAGAAGAAGAGCGGGACAAGAGGAATCGATTCCCATGCTCAGGAGTGTGGCAATTAAGCTGCATCCCCGCCGCCGTTCGAGCGGGGTGATTAGCGAATGGCTCAGTCAACTTTTTCGGTTAAGACTTCATGTCCTTCTTCGGGGTTGGCCCGTTACAGCCTCCACGCCCTGCAACACCCCACCGGGCTGCCTGTGCATTAGGCGCCCGGTGCGGACGATGTTCGCACCTCCCCCTTCATCAGCAGCCGTCGTGTCTCTTGTCCAGGCGACCCGAAAATGGTTTGCCCATTCCACCCCGCCAGAATCGGGTTCCGAGCCGCGACCACAGGGAGCGGTCAAGCACCCCCTGCCAGCTTCTTCAGAAACAGCAGGTGCTGGTGGCCCTCCGGTTGGTCTTCGACGGCGACGATCGGCAGGAAACCCAGCCGCCGGTAGAAGTCGGGCGCCTGAAAGCTGTGCGTCGCGACCAGAATCTGCCGCGATCCACGTCGGCGCGCCTCCGCTTCCGCCGCTTCCATCAGGGACCGGCCGAGTCCCCGCCCGCGCAGCTCCTCGTTAACCCACAGCAGACGGATCTCACAGCAGCCGCCCCAGGTATGGCCGAATAACCCGGCGACGGTTGCGCCGTCATCGCCGCGAACGAAGATGGCAAGATAGCGTCCATCGGAGATTCCGCTGGCTTTGACGTTGAACTCGTGGAGCCGGTCTTCCAGGAAACGCACCTGGTCGGGTGACGGCTCTTCTTCGAACTCGAGATGGAATTCGCGGCTCAATAACCAACCGTCACCAGGAACTCGGCCGGGCCGCCGGCGAGGCGGATGAGTCCCCGTTCGGAGTCGAAGTCCGTGTGCGGGGAGCCGTTGACCGTCACCTGGCGTATCGCCCGGCGCCCGGGATGCGGAAGGTGCAGCAGAAGGCGGCGCCAGCGATCGCGCGTGGGCGGCTGGATTCGCGCCGTGATCGTCCCGCGCGCCGACTCCACCTGGAACGAAATGGGGCCGAAGTAGCTCGGGGCGTTGGCGACGCGGATCCGCTTACCCTCCTGGAGCCACGCGCGAGGGACGCCGGCGAGCAGATGGATGTCGCCGGTCTCGCGGTTGTCGCGCAGTTCTTCCAGGATCAGCATGGAGCGCAGCATGCCGAGCGTCTCGGCGTTGGCCGCCGAGTTGGGGAACGAGTAGTCCGGGCTGACCCAGCCGCCGTTGTGCGTGTTGTAGCCGATGAACGGCGATCCTTCCGAGGCGACGTAGGTATGCCGTGTCATGCCGAACGCCAGCCGCGCGTAAAAGCCGAGGAGAAACTCGTCGCGGTCGCCGGCGCGAAGCCGGTAGTCGTAGTAGCCGCCGTTGTAGACGTTATTGATCCAGCCGTAGGGCTGCTCGGGCCGTACGCGGGCGCGTGTGCAGCCCAGGACGAAACCTCCGCGCGAGGCAACGTAGTCCGCAATCCACCGGCCCACCTGGTCGGTGGGGTTGAAAAAATTGTAGCGGTACTGCATGTCGGCCCAGTAGTGGAAATAGACGCCCTGGAGCCGGCCGGTTCCCAGGTGGTCGTAGGGATCCGGGCCGTAATCGGCCGTTTCCTTGAAGTAGAGCGTCTGGAGATCGACAAACGGGGGGCGGCCGGGCACACGGATGGCGCTGCGCTCCATGGCGCGAAGAATGATCTCGCGATAGCCGGCGGCTTCGGCCAGGTAGCGCCGGCCGCGCTCCGGATCGATGCCCGTGCGCACCAGGAACTCGCCGAAGTCGGCCAGGCCCTGGCAACTGGTGATGTTGTGCGCCGGCACGTAGACGGTCTGAGTGCTGGCGCGCAGGTCCACCGCGGGCTTGTCCGGTGGCAGCCACCCCCAATGCAGCGGCTTCTCCCCGTCGCCCGACTTCATGGTGCCGCGGCGCTCCGTGAGAATCTCCCCGGCGGCGCGGTCCAGATCGGCGCGGTAGCGCTCGAACACGGCGGTCTGCCCGCTCAGGCGGTAGTGCTCCAGGATGTGATGGAACGGGATGCCGCGACGGTTCTGGTATTTCCTTCCGGCCTGGCCGCGGTCCACGCTGACCGGGACCGAATACGCGAGCAGCGCCCCGGCGTAATCGATGTGACCGTACAGGGCGAAGGTGTGGGCGCCGAAGCCGTTCTCCACCGGATAGTAGGAATCGTTGTAGCGCAGTCCGGAGCCGTAGGTGAAACGGCGGCCGTCGGCGAGGATGAAGTTCTGGAGAAGAAGCGCCTTCCAGATTTGGTTGACGCGTTCTTCGGGGACCTCGATGCGGGCGCCGCGGTCGAGCAGTTCGAGCCAGAAGCGGCGGACGCGCGCTCGAGTGGCCTGGAATTCCCCACGCCGCGGCGGCCCCAGCGCGCCGGGCTTGTCCGGATAGTAGGGGATCTTGAGACACACCGACGTCTGCGCGCCGGGTGCGAGGTCGGCCGTGAACGTGACCCGGCGAAGGCGTTCGTCGAATTGCGCCGACACGCCGTCGTGTGCGACCAGGATCGCTCCGGACGCGTCGAGCACGGAGGTGTTCGAATAACGCACGGGCGTATCGTCCGTCAGGATGACGTCGGCGTGCAGGGAAGCCTTCACGGGCCCATCCGACGTGTTGGTCAACACGAATTGGACCCAGGCGATATCGCCGCCCGGCGTCTTGTCGGCCAGCGCGGTCTGCTCGTAGAGGACGCCGCCGCGGCGGTAGCGCGCGCCGAGGATGGGAAGGTAGCCGTCCTCGTAACCGATGCGGGAGTAGTCGTCGGCGCGCAGGCCGAACATCTCGGCATCGGCGCCGACGCGGAAGACGATGTTGGTGTTGTGCGCGGCCTGCCCGTTGAGGTTGGCGGAAATGGCGCCGTTCCACCAGTAGTAGAACTCGTTGTCCAGGCGCGACGGATCTTGGGAGGGATCCGACCACGTACCGAGCAGCGTGCGGTCGAGGATCTTGCCGGGATAGAGGGCGGCCAGCGCCTCCAACGACGGCTCGCCGCCCGCGCGCGCGCGCCGCGCGAGCGGATCGTCCAGACCATCCCACATCAGTTTTTCCGACTCGCGGCCGCGCTCCATGGCCTGCCGCTCGGCTTCGGTGAACCGGACGCCGCGGGTCCAGCTTTCGGTGAGGGCCAGGTACTTCCGGTTGAGCTCCTGTGCGCGGCCGGTGAGCTGGGCGGCCACCGGAGCGGCGAGCGCCGCACAGATCGCCGCGGCCGGCAGCACGGCTCTCATGGATGCAGGTTGAGCCACAGGCGGAGGAGGTGACGGCGCCGGTCCGGCTCCGGGTAATCCACGAACCCAGTCCGGTTGTGGAGGATGAAGATGTTGTTCACGAGCTGGATATCGCCGGGCTCCATCGAGAAGATCGCCTGGATCTCCTCGCGGTCGGCGACGCTCTCGAGAAAGTCGAGCGGCTCGGTATCGGCCGGCCCCAGCGGCTCGCCGGCGAGATCGTGGCCTTTCGGGATATAGAAGCGGAAGTAGCGGATGGCGAGCGAGCCGTTGTAGGTGAACACGGGCGCGTCGAGCGTGCGCGGCTCGCCGGGGCGCCACTCGGCGCTGCGGTCAAAGTGATACGGGCGGTAGAGGCGCTCGAGCAGGTCCGGCCGCTCGCGCAGGATCAGGTTGTGCAGCGTTTGCGCGCTCACCAGCTTGCTCTCGCCTCCGCTCATGGCCACGCGCAGGGCGAACAGGCCCACCACGTCGGGGGTGTTGAGCAGCAGCGCCGGGGCCGAGTCGGTATGGAAGTGGAGGCGCTCGGTGGTTTTCGAGAAGCGCACGCCGACCGTGCCGTAGTCGCGCTGAATGTTCTGGCCTTCGTCGCGAACCGAGTACAGGCGCTCGCCGCGGACGTTCTGCGGCAGGGGAACGCCGAGGTGCGCGCCGAGGCCCCAGTAGAGCATCGCGGCCTCGTCCTCCGGGAAGCGGTCAACCGGCAGGCCGCGAAGGATGACGAAACCGCGGCCCGATCGAAGTTCCTCGCGCAGCCGCGCCGCGACAGCGACCCAGGAGGGCAGCGGGAAATCTTCCGCCGCCACCGTGGATAACGTCTTGCCGCGGGCGCGGATTGCCCGCAGCGCTTCCTCCATCTCCTCCACCACCGTCGGCGGGAGCTGGAGGGTCCAGTCGTCCGGGCCGGAAAAATCCGCGGAGGTCCACGCACCGCGGCCCGTGAGGACGGAATCGCAAACCGGTGTTGTGGTTACCCGCACTCCGAAACTACGATAGCACCGGCCACGAGGCGAATTCAGCGATAAAGGCCGCTGCGCTCTCGGTGGCGGCGTCGAGAAACTCGCGGCCCTTGGCGGCGGTGGCGTGGCTGGGCATGCCCAGGGTGCCCGACGGGGACAGCTCGTCGAAGTTGCGCACCATGACATAAGGTTGTGGGCGCAGCATATCGAGCACCTGGAACTTGCCGGGGCCGAAAGCGCCTTCGTCCACGGCTTCGCCCTGGCTCACCAGCTCCGGGTGGATCGCCAGCATGACGGAAGTTTCCATCTCGCAGGCGTGACCCATGCCGCCGGGAGGCGACGTGCGGATCTTCGCCATGCGTTCGGCGGCCAGCGTCCAGTAGGAGGCGAAAGCGATGCGCGGGCCTTGCCCGCTTCCGAATTCCGTCTTGAGCTCGGAGAGGGCGGCGCGGCACGGCGCGTCGTTGCCGCCGTGGCCGTTGAGCAGGAAGATCCGGCGCGCTCCCAGCCCGGCGAGCGAACGGCAGATGCCGCCGATCATATCCATGTACGGGCGCAAGTTCAGGCTCACGCATCCGAAGCGGGCGTGATGCGGCGAGTGCCCCAGCCACTGGGTGGGAGCCAGCACCACCTGGTGCGGCAGCCGCCCCTCGAGACGGCGGGCGATCTCGCCGACGATCATCGTGTCGGTGGCCAGCGGCAGGTGCCGGCCGTGCTGCTCCATCGAGCCGAGCGGGACGAGGAAGACGCGGTCGCCGAGTTCGGCGAGTTGGGTCCAGCGGAGACCTTCCAGTAACATGGTCATCACGGATTATATGCAAAGAAGGCGCATCCGATTGACGTTCGTCGCCACCGGCGAATCCGCCCTCGCCGAAATGCAGGAGGAGGAGGCGCCGCAGGTCTGCGAGCTGGTGTGGCGGCGGCTGCCGCTCGAGCACAACCTCATCCACGGCATGTACTCCGGCGCCGAGGTGTTCGCGCTGCTCGACAATCCCGAGCCGGCGCCGGCGGAAAACCTGACGCAGCTCCCGCTGCCGGGCGAGCTGCTGTACTTTTACGATCCGGGTGTGAACGTGACCGGCTCTCGCAAGCCGTCGGCGGAAATCTGCATCGTTTACGGACGCGGAGTGACGTTGCGCGGTCCGGAGGGTACGCCCACGCAGGCGAGCCTGTTCGCGCGGATTCCGGGCGACTGGAAGCATGACTGGGTCGGCTTCGCGCAAGCGTGCCGGCGGGTGCGCTGGGAGGGTCCCCAGCGTGTGCGCATCGAGCGCGCCGGGTAATTACCCCACGCGCCAGCGCGCCAGGTGCGCTTCGTCGAGCTCGACGCCGAGGCCGGGGCGATCCGGCGGCGTGGCGAGGCCGCCCACGATGGCAAGCGGCTCGGTCAGGATCTCGCCGTCGTAGTAGAGCGGCCCGATGATGTCGCACGGAAGATCCTCTGCCGTGATGGCCGGCGTCGCCATGGCGAGATGGATCATGGCGGCGCTGGCGACGCCCAGCTCGAGATTGCTGCCCACGGTCGCGCCCAGCCCGGCCGCTTCGGCGACGGCGGCGATGCGGCGGGCCGGACCGATGCCGCCGCTTTTGCCGACGTAGAGCGAGAGTGCGTCGGCGGCGCCCGCGCGCGCCAGCGCCATCGCATCTTCGGGTGTGTAGACGCTTTCGTCGGCCAGGATTCGCACGTCCACCTGGCGACGGATTTCCGCCATGAAACCGATGTGCGCCGCAGCCACGGGTTGTTCAACGAACCAGATGTCGTACTCCGACAGGCGGCGAATCGTCGCCACCGCGACCCAGGGCGCCCAGCCGCCGTTGGCATCCACCCCCAGGCGAATCCCGGGACCGACGGCCTGGCGCACCGCGCGCACGCGGGCCACGTCCTCATCCGGGTCGATGCCGACCTTCACCTTCATCGCGCGGAAGCCCTGCTCGACGGCCCAGGCCGCAATGGCTGCCGCCTCGGCGGGCGGCAGCCCCGAGACGGACCATTTCGTAGGGACGAATTCGCGCACCGCCCCGCCCAGCAGCCGGTACACGGGCAGGCCGGCCGCCTTGCCGAGAATGTCCCACAGCGCCATCTCCACGGCCGCCTTGGTGAACGGATGGCCCGCCACCATGCCGTCGACGCCGCGCGAAAGCCGTTCGATCGCGGTCGGGTCTTCGCCGGCAAGCCGCGGGGCGATGACCTTCGCGATCAGGTGCGCCGCGGTGACGCTGTCTTCGCCGCTCCAGCGCGGCGTTGCCGAGACTTCCCCGAGTCCGACGATGCCCTCGCTGGTGTGGATCTTCAGCAGCAGGAACGGAGAGACCGCGTGCGCGCCGCGGGCGCCGCGAATCGCCAGCCGCCTGTTGAGCGGCACTTCCACCGGGATCGTCTCGAGGTGCGTGATCTTCATTAGGCCGCCCGCTGGACTCGACTCCCCCACGGCGCCGACAGCCCCGTATCGGCTTACTGAGTTCACCGTTTCAGAATTACGATGACGTATGTTCCCAGACGTGGCGCAGACACTCGTGTCTGCCGCGCCGAGACTCATCTCGGCGCACGGGGCCGCCCAACCAGGCGTCGGCAGGAGTGCCGACGCGGCAGGCTGAGAGCCTGCGCTACGCCACGCTGCTCGCCGATACGTCACCGTAATTGCGCAATGCAGTACTAAGGCTTTGCCTTGGCGGGGCCGGCGGCCGCTTCCCTGGCCAGCCGGATGCGCGCCCCCTCGAGCTTCTTCTGGACCTTGGCGACTTCGTTGGGATCCAGCTCGCTCGGCGGGCTGGCGTTCCATTCCTTCAACGAAGCCTCCCACTGGGCGATGGCTTCCTTGACCTTGCCTTGGCGAAGATAAACGTCGCCGAGGTGGTCGTTCACTGTGGGGTCGTGCGCGACGCGCCGCAGCGACCGCATCAGGTATTCCTCGGCTTCATCGAGCTTGTCCATCCGGAAATACACCCACCCCAGGCTGTCCAGGTAGGCGCCGTTTTGCGGGTCCTGATCGAGCGCCTTCTGGATCAGCTCCTTAGCTTCCTGTAGGCGCACGTTACGGTCTGCCAGCATGTACCCCAGGTAGTTCATGGCCGAGGTGTTGCCGGCATTCAGCTCGATTACCTTGCGGAATTCGGCCTCCGACTCGGCGTACTTCTTCAGCTTCTCGTACATCGCTCCGCGCATGAAGTGGATGGTCTCTTTTTCTTCCGTCGTGGTGGAGAGCTTCTCGGAGGCGTCGATGGCTTTGGCCATCTCTGCGTAATTCTTCCCCTTCTCGAAAATCTGCGCCAGCGTCAGGTAGGTCTCCCGGTCGGATTTGCCGTCCAGCAGCTTGCGAATGTCGGCGGCCCCGATATCCGCCTTCCCCATGTCGGCCAGCAGGGACGCGCGCACCACCCGCACCATGCGGTCCTCCGGATGTTTCTTGTAGGCCTGTTCGGCCTCTTCCTGAGCTTTGGTGAAATCCCTCGCCTGGCGGTAGGTTTCGACGATCAGCGCCGCTCCGCGCGCGCTCAGGTTGGATTCCAGCGCCGCCAGCTCGCGGTAGGCATCCACTGCCTCCTTGGTCTGATCGTTCGAGCGGTAAAGCGCCCCCAGCCGCTCGATCAGGATGGCCCGGTTGGAGCGCTCGGCGGGGCTGTAGGATCGCTTGGCAGTCGAGCTGAGAATCTCCTTCAGTATGCCGATCGCCTCGGCGGCCTTGCCTTCCTGTTCCAGCAGGCTCACCTCGTTGTAGAGCACTTCCAGGTTTTTCGGATCCTGTTCCCTGGCTTTGTCGTTGGCTTCCCGCGCCTTGTCGAACTGCCGGAGCTGCCGGTAGATCTGCGAGATCCGCAGGTGAGACTGCACGTCCTTGGGATCTTCCTCCACCAGGCTCCGGAACAACTCCAGCGCGGCCTCGAACTGGTCGGAGAAAACCAAGTTCTGCGCCAGCGCCCGCTTGAGCTCGGAGTTGTGCGGCGAGAACTGGAGCGCCCGGCGCAGAGTCTCGGCGGCGAGCTTGTACTCGCGCATCTGTTCGTAGGCCCCGGCCAGGGCGGCGAGCGTGCGCAGGCTCGGATTCCGCTCGGCGACGCGGCTCAACAGATCGCTGGCCTTCTTGACGTCGCCCAGGTCGGCATAGACCATCGCCAGCCCGGCCAGGGCGTCTTCATTATCGGGCTCGATCTCGATCACCTTCTGGAACGCCTTCTCGGACTCCACCGAGTTGTGCGCCACTTTGTAGAGCCGCCCCAGCACCAGCCACGAGTCGATGTCTTTCGGCTGCTTTTGGCTGATCTTCTGGTACTGCTCGATGGCCCGCTGCAACATCTCTTCGTTGATCTTGCCCTGCTGCGCGTCGCCGATCAGCCGGCTGTAGATGCGCCCCAGGATGCGGCGCGCGTTGATGTCGTCGGGATTCTGCCGCAGCGCCTCTTCGGCGTCCATCACGGCTTCCTTCAGGCGGCCCGCCTGGATGTAGAGGTCCGACAGCTCCTCGCTGAGGTAGCGCGAGGTGGGGTCCGCCTTGATCGCCTGCCGGTAGTGGTCGATCGCCTTGTTCAGGTAGTCGCCGCGGTTTCCATAGGCTCCGGCCTGCTCGGCATAGATATGGCCGAGGGAGTAGTTGTAATAGGCCGTCGCCCTGTCGACAGGTGGAGGCTTCGGGGGTGTCTGGGCTCGCCCCAGGGGCAAGGCAGCCGCAAGGCTGAAAAATAAGGACAGCGATCGTTTACTCATCCGCGGTTATGGGAGTTCCAGCTCCTCTCTTCCATCAGTATATCGTCAAAGCGAGAACCCCCGCAGCGACCTACACTGTTTGGAGTGGCACCCCCAGCCGGCCTCGCACTGGAATCCCATGCGGGCTCTCCTCTGCTGGCCGTGGTGGGCCCGACCGGCTCGGGCAAAAGCGAGCTGGCGTTATCGCTCGCCGAAAGCTTCCCGGGCGAGATCGTCAACTGCGACTCGTTGCAGATCTATCGCTATTTCGACATCGGTACCGCCAAGCTGAGCTACGCGGAGCGCCGAGGGATCCCCCATCACCTTCTGGATGTCGCCGATCCGGATGAACTGTTCACCGCCGGCGACTACCTCCGCCTGGCGCGCCCGCTTCTGACGGAGATTGCCGCGCGCGGCCGGCTTCCCATCGTGGTCGGCGGGACCGGTTTGTACCTGCGCGCGTTGCTCGGAGGGCTGTTCCCCGGGCCGGCGCGGGAACCGGCGCTGCGCGAGCGGCTGGCATCGCGCGAGGCCGGTCGCCCCGGCTCGCTGCACCGCATCCTGCGGCGTCTGGATCCGCCCTCGGCCGCCCGCATTCACGCCAACGACACCAGGAAGCTCATCCGCGCGCTGGAGGTGTGCCTGCTCGAACGCCGGCCGCTTTCGTCGCTGTTTGCCGAAGGCCGCGACCCGTTGCCCGGCTTTCGTGTGCTCGTGGTCGGCCTGGATCCGCCGCGCCAGGCGCTCTATCACCGCCTGGATGAACGCTGCCGTCGCATGTTCGCCGGCGGCCTGGCCGAAGAATGTCGCGCGATTCTGGCGCGCGGCTTTGCCCGCTCCGCGAAGCCCTTTGACGCCTTCGGGTACCGTCAGGCGCTGGCGCTGCTTTGCGGCCAGTGCTCCCTGGAGCAAGCCGTCGAGGATGCGCAGCGCGCCACCCGTCGCTACGCCAAACGCCAGTGGACCTGGTTCCGCCGCGAGCCCGGGGTGGAATGGTTCGCCGGCTTCGGCGAGGATCCCAATCTCCAGGCTGCCGTCGGCGAGCGCGTGCGCGCTTTCCACAACGCCGGTGCCTGATGCAGGATTTACAGTTTCATCGCGCGTTTTCGCGGGTGCGCGCGGAACATTCCTCCCTCCGGTCCGTATAACCGATCAGGAAGTCAACAAGGCAGCCGCGATCCCGAGCGGTGGCCTGATTCAATCCATAGGAGTATGCAGATGATGAGGAAACTTGTGTTGTCTTGCGCCGCGGCCGGCATCATGATCGCCTCCGCCGCGCAATCCTACCGCGTCACTTTCTACCAGCCGGCCATCATCAATGGCACCGAAGTGAAAGCGGGCAACTATTTCGTCGAGGTGAACGGAACCACGGCCGTCATCCGCCGGGGCAAGCTCAAGGTGGAGGCTCCGGTGAAAGTGGAAGCGGCCGACAGGCGCTTCTCGTCCACCTCCGTACGCTACGAAAACGGAGACGGCAGGTTCAGGATGAAGGAGATCCGCCTCGGCGGCACCAGGACCAAGCTGGTATTCGATTAGCCCGGCCTGCGGTTCCTCCCGCGAGCCGGTTAGAACGAGAGCTTCAGGGCCAGTTGCACCACGCGCGCGTCGCGCGCGCTGGTGATCACCGCGAAGGTCCCGCTGCGGTTGCGGCCGTCGGGCCCGGCGGCGAAGCCGGCGCCTGGCGCGCCGAGGTTCACGTGGTTGAGAAGGTTGAACGCCTCGGCCCGAAACTGGAGCGTGAACCGTTCTCCGAGGCGGCTGTTGTGGATCGCCGAGAGGTCCCAGTTCACCGTTCCCGGGGTGCGCGCATCCGGCAGGACACGGCCGAGATTACCGAACGTGAAGTTCGGCGGGTTCACGAACTGCTCGGTGTCAAACCACCGTTCGACCGAGCGGTCATCCAGCTTCGCGCTCCGCCCGGTGGAGTTCGGCCGGTTCGCCGTGAAGTTGCTCGCCCCGCGCACCACCAGCGGCAGGCCCGTCTGCACGATCCCGATGGTGTTGAGCTGCCAGCCGCCGATCAGGCGGTTCACCAGGGCCGAGGAAGCGCTCCAGCGCTTGCCGGCGCCGAAGGGCAGCTCGTACAGCACGCTGAGCACCGCGCGCTGTGAGACGTCGGTGGGATCCACCGAGCGCTCCTCCCGCCGGTTGAACTTCCCGTTCTGGTAGCCGGTCTCGTTGGTCTGCTCGACAGGACCGAAATTCACCGGCACGTGCAGGCTGTCGCTGATGACTTTCCCCGCGGTGTAGGAAAACAGCAGCGCCAGCCCCCGCGCCATACGCTTCTCGACGCTCAGCAGGAACAGGTGGGAGTTGAAGTTCCCCATGCGCGGGTTGCGCACGCTGATGCCGCTGAAGTGCGGGTAAGGGCGCAGCGACTGGCCGCGCGTGATGGTCGCCGCGCCGAGCGCGCCGGGCACCTTGCCCGCGTTGGGATTCGGAACCGCCTGCTGCAACGCCAGTCCGAGCTCGAGGAATCGCGGGTCCATCTGGTTGAGATCGTAGCCGCCGGCGGTGAAGTGACGGCCGACGTTGGCCGAGTAGCTGGCGTCCACCAGCCAGCTTCCCGGCAGCTCGCGCTGGAGCGAGAGGCTCCACTGCTGCGACAGCGGCGTGGTGCCCTGCGGCTCGTCCCACTCCGTGCCCTGCCCGAGGAAAGCCGCCGAGCCGAGGTTCGGTCCCTGCGGCTGGATCGGCGGCGAGGGAAACCCGCCGCGGAACTGGAAGGCGGGGAAATTGCTGTTGCCGCCCGGCGGCAGGTAGCTGGTCGAGGTATTGGCGAAGCCCGCCGGATTGCCGAGATTCTGCCGCCAGAACTGGTACGGGTAATAGAGTGCGTAGCCGCCGCGCAGCACCGTACGGTTGTCGCCGAACACGTCCCAGGCGAAACCGAAGCGCGGGCCGAAGTCGTTGCGGTCCGGCGTGCGGAACGACCGCGGCTGGCCGTCGACGCCGGCGAATACCGTGCGCCCCGCGAGCCCGCTGCGCGGCTCGATCGAGAATGGATCGAAATTTGTTGCGCCGTTCCAGCGTTCCACCGGCTGCTGCTGGTAGTCCCAGCGCAGGCCGAGATTCAGCGTGAGCCGCCGCGAGGCCTTCCAGTCGTCCTGGAAGAACAGGCTGGTGGAATAAGCGTGCTGCGCCTCGCCCAGGTGCGTGGTGACGCTGGCGCTGGAGACCGCGCCGAGCAGGAACGTCGCGTAGCCGGAACCGGTGCCCGCGGGGCTTTGCGGATTCCCGGTGAGGCCGCCGGCAAACTGGAAACTGCCCGAAGGCGAGGAGCGCTGGAAGTTGTTGCCGCGCAGGATCCGGTGGTCGACGCCGAAGCGGAAGGTGTGGCTGCCGCGGATCTTGGTCACCATGTCGAAGAACTGCCAGTACAGGCTGCCGCGCACTCCCGCGGTCCCCGTGTTGAAGCCCGGCAGTCCATTGCCGATCGCCGGAAAAGTATCCGCGGGAACGCCGGCCGGCAGCCCCAGCTTCTGCGGCCAGCCGCCGCCGAAACTACGCACCACGAAGGGAAAATGCTGGCGGGCGAAGCCGACGCGCAGCTCCTGGATCAGCGTCGGCGAGAACGTGTGCATGTCCGAGAGCAGGAAGTTGCGGTTCCGCAGATCATCGTCGCGCTTGGCGACGACGTCGTTGGGAAAAATGGTCGCGCCGCTGGCGCCGTTGTCGGTGATGTGCTGAAAGTAGGCGTAGCGGGCGAACAGCGTGTTGGAGGCCGAGAAGCGGTGGTCGATCTTGACCGTGTACTGGCGCATCAGCCGCTGCTCGGTGCCCAGGCGTTGGTAGTTGTTGGCGTTAGTGTACGGATCGGTCGGCGGGCGGTTGGGCAGCGGGTAAAACTCGTTGATCTTCTGTGAGACCGCGTCCATGCGGGCCGGCGGGATCACGTTTCCCGGAAACAGGTCGCGGAGGAATCCCGCACCGGCCGGGTTCGCCCGCGTCGTGGCCGGGTCGTAGATCGGAATCTGGCGGCCGCGGCTGTCGAGCAGGTCGGAAAAATCTCCGCGCCGCCAGCTCGCGATGGGAAACGTACCGATGCGCGACTCCGACCGGCGGTAGCGGTACTCCTCCCAGTTGCCGAAGTAGAAGGTCCGGTCGCGCACCAGGGGCCCGCCGGCCGCCGCGCCGAACTGGTTGTAGCGGAACGGCGGCTTGCTCGAAGCGAAGGTGTTGCGAGCGTCCAGCCTGTCGTTACGCAGGAAATGGTAAACCGTGCCATGGACGGTGTTGGTGCCCGACTTGGTGACCACGTTCACCACGCCGCCGCCGGTGAAGCCGAACTCGGCCGACATGGTTCCCGTTTGCACCTTGAACTCCTCCACAGCGTCCACTGCGGGGTTGATGTTCACCTCGCCGATGTAGCTCTGGATGTTGTTGCCGCCGTCCAGGATCATTCCGTTCATCGAGTTCGGCCCGCCGTTGATGCTCACCGAGGAGAGCTGGATGCCGCGGTCGGCGAAACCGCTGTTGGTCGGCCCGGCGTTGGACTTCACGCTGGGGGTGAGCAGCACCAGCGCCAGCACGTTGCGGCCGTTGAGCGGCAGCTCCTGCACGCGCCGGTTCTCCACCACCTTGCCCACCGTGCCCGTGGAGGTCTCCACCAGCGGCGCCACCCCGACCACTTCGACCGACTCGCTGACGGCGCCGATCTCCAGCCGGAGATTCACGTTCGCCCGCTGGTCCACGGCCAGGTTGATGCCGCTGCGTACCGCTTTCTTGAAGCCGCCCTTTTCGGCGGCCACGGTATAGTTGCCGATGGCCAGCGCCGGCGAAGTGTAGAAGCCTTCGGCGTTGGTCGACGTGGTGAACACCGCATTGGTGCCGATGTTGGTGATGCCGACGCTCGCGCCGGGAACGGCGGCGCCGGTGGCGTCGGTGACCGTGCCGAGAATCGTTCCGCGCCCCTGCTGCGCCGACAGCGTGCCGGATCCCGCCAGCACCGCCAGGAACATCGTGAAGAATCGTTGTCTCACGAAATTGCCCTCCTGTTGTCCGCGCCGGCCGGGCCGACACGCAGCCCCTCGGATCTTACCACCGTGCGCTACGAAAACGGAGACGGCAGGTACAGGATGAAGGAGATCCGCCTCGGCGGCACCAGGACCAAGCTGGACGCGGCGCTGAACACACCTTCGCCCTACTAACCGATTTTCCTAATGGACAATCGCAGGCTGTCACGGCGCGCTGCAGGCTTCCGGAGAACAATTGTTGGGTGCTCCGAATCGCGCTTCAATTCAAATGCATCGTCGAATTCCAGTACTAGTTGTTCCTCGTAGGATTCTGCCCCCTTTGCCGCGCGCCCGTTCTGCGTGGTTCTCCCGATCGTTGTCCCATCACAGACCAGATCGACGACTGTGCAGGTTAGGGCCACTGCGAGCCCGCCCAGTGCTTTGCTCTGGCGATTCAAGAAGTTGTTGAGTGTCGTTGGGTGGATGCCTAACCTTGCCGCAAGCTCCTTCTGGTTGAGTCCCGTGGCTTTCATATGGGATTTGAGGGTCTCGCGCAGGCGGTCCCAGAACTCTGGATCGATGTTGGTTTGGGCTGACCGGGGCATTGAAATATGGTATACCAGAGTTATCGCCGGATTTGGTTTGTGATACCATATTAACGCATTCTATGTTTCGCGGACGCAGTACCGCGAAGATCGATTGAGCAAGGAAGCGAAGATGCGCATCCCTGAAGCACGTAGTTCGGGTGTTAGCATAGTGGACTGCGCCATACTTGCCCTCCGAAAACCATTGCGTAAGCAAACGGGTGGCGTAGCTGTCTTATCGTGATGTCACGGCCAAAAGATCTGCCCGATTTCCGCAAGCCGCCGGTCGCGGAGACCGTCCTGTCGCTCCAGTTCGAGCCGATCGCCGGATTGACGACCGCCCACGTAGGGGTACTCTGGCAAAGGTTTCGTCAGCAATTGCCGCTGATCGAGGAACACCCGCCGCTTCCGCCGGTCTTCGAGAAATTCGAGCCCGCCTCGCCCGCGCAGTTGGAGGTCACCATCGAGGAGAAGCCGCCCATTCCCCGAGTTTGGTTCGTCGACGAGACGAAGACTGAACTCATCCAGGTGCAGACCAATCGGTTCATTCACAACTGGCGCAAGATGGAGGGCATGGAACCCTACCCGCACTATGAGCCGATCCGCGACAAATTCCGCGGCGAGGTGGCAGTCCTGGAGAAGTTTCTCAGCGAGGAAAAACTGGACCCCATTGCCGTGAACCAGTGTGAAGTGACCTACGTCAATCACATTGAGCCATCGGGAGTGTGGTACCGGCACGGACGATTGGAGAACGTCTTCTCTATGTGGCGTGGGCTGGTGAATGCATCGTTCCTGCCCGAGGCCGAAGCCGCCGGGCTGCGCATTCGCTTCGTGATTCCAGACGGAACAGGGAAGCCAATCGGAAGGCTACACCTGGTCGTGGATCCGGCGTGGAAGAAAACGGATAACTCTCCGATTCTGGCTCTGAACCTGACAGCCCGCGGTGGGCCGATCGGAGAAGGAATCGAGGGTGCTTTCGCATTCTTCGATCTTGGTCGGAGGTGGATTGTGAAAGGATTCGCGGACTTGACGACACCCGAAATGCATCGGGTATGGGAGAGGATAGAAAGGACAGATGCCTAATACGATGATCTTGGGCGAGAACGAGTACGGATTGGCTGAGAGAGCCATCCTGTTCGACCGTTGGCTTTCCACGACGACGCTGCCGGACGTATTGGCCCGACCTGCGGTTATGACCGCGGCAGTTGAGCAACCGGCGCCCGTGCTACGTAAGGTGGTGATCCGAAGGCGAGGACCGGAGTTGCTCGTGGAGGTACACACTAATCGTCCGATGTCACCGACATTCCTGAAGAGCGTCGAAGCAGTTGCGGACTTGCTCAGCCTTCCGCCCGGCTGGAACTCGTACTCGGCAAAGCCTATTGCACCGCAGAATTCTGTCCGGGCGATCCGGTTGCTCGCAGAGTTTCTGGAGCCGCAGACGCCGCGACCAGCAGTTGTGCCCAGAGTCCAGGGCGGCATCCAGTTGGAGTGGCACACCGAAAGCATCGACATCGAGGTCTACGTAGATTCTCCCAAGGAGGTCAGCTTTTTCGCTGAGCACGTCGAATCAGGCGAGAGCTTCGAAGGACCGCTTGCCGGCCAGGAGCAAGTATTGAAAGCGTGGGTGCAGCGCGTCTCCGGAAAGTGAGATCGGCACCTTGAGTACTCCGGAGGACTGCGCCAGGAATTTCCCCAACGATCCGGCTGTGAGGGATGAAGTCACGCTCCTTCGCCGTATTCCGTATTGGCACTTCTATTACGACAGGAGACTCGGGCGGACGCGTCCCCGATCGGCTGCGTTCGAAGACGACGCCGATGGCGACCCGATGTCGGTCTACAGACGGAGCATCATCGACTCGGAAGGAGGCGATGTCCGACGAGTCATGATCGGGCACGAGGGCTTCGCCCTTGCCGTTCTCACTGCCGGCCAATTCCGATCCAAGGACCAAACCGTGTTCCCCGATCCGCTGCCTGAAGAGTCATCGCACACCAAGATCTGTGGCCCGAAGCCGGAAAGTGTCAGGCGATGGTTCGCCACGCAGGCGGAATGGGTGATTCCGCCTCCAGGGTCAGTGGTTCCGCTATGTTAGCCGGTCGGCTTCCGGCGCTCGCGTTTCTACTCCCCTCCTGGCTCGCGGCGGCCGCCGACGTGTGCCTGGTGGCTCCATTCGCCAACCGCTCGGGAAACGCCGAGCTGGACTGGATCGGGGAGAGCCTCTCGGAAACCATCCGCGATGCGCTGCGGCGGGAAGGCTTGGCCGCCGTCAAGCGGGAAGAACGCGAGGAAGCGCGCCGGCGGCTTACTTCCCGGCCCACCTCCGCGCTCACCGCCGCTTCGCTCGCCAAGCTGGCGGATGCCGTTGAGGCCGCCTGCCTCATTTACGGGCGTTACGACCTGATTCCTTCGCAAAACCCCGCCGCCGTCTCGCGCGGCTCGCTGCGCATCACCGCCCGGATTCTGGACCGCCGCCGGGTCCGCCTGGAGCCGGAGTTCGCCGAAATCGGCGCGCTCGAAGATCTGGCCACCTTGCAGACCGAGATCGCCTGGCAGGTGCTGCACTCCCTGGTCGCCGGCAAGGCCCCGGCGCGTGAGGACTTTCTGCGACGGCGCCCGCCGGTGCGCGTCGACGCCATCGAGAGTTACGTGCGCGGCCTGCTTTCCTCCTCGCGCGAGCAGCGCCACCGCTGGTTCGCCCAGGCTGCGCGGCTCGACCCTCGCTACTCGCCCCCGTGCTTCGAGCTCGGCCGGCTCCAGTGGGAGGCCAAGAACTACAGCGTCGCCGCGGGATGGCTGGAGCGCGTCGACGCCGGGGATCCCAACTCGATGGAGGCCGGCTTCCTCCTGGGGCTGTGCCGCTACCAGATGGGTGACTACGAAGGCGCCCGAAAAGCATTCCAGCTCGTCGCCGATACCTTGCCGTCGGCCGAAGTGCTTTGCAACCTGGGCGCCGCCCAGTCCCGGCTCAACTTGCCGCAGGCGCTCGAGAACCTCCGGAAAGCTCTCGGCAACGACCCAGGCGACCCGGATTATCACTTCAACACCGGCTACCTTCTTTGGAAAAAAGGCGAGTTCGCCGAGGCCGCCGATAGTTTCCGTGCCGCCCTGGATCGCAAGCCGGACGACCAGAGTGCCATCCTCCTGCTGGGCCGCTGCTTGAAAAAAAGCGGGCCTCGGCCCGGCGAACATCGCCTGGAGGGACTCGAGCGCCTGAAGGATTCCTGGGAGCCGGCGCCTCCCGGCGGGCGCTGACGGACCCCTGCTCGAAATGCCTCCCCCGCCCCCCGAATCTTGTGTTATCGTTGGCTGAAAGCTTCTGAGCAAACGGTATGACCGATTGCTCCCCTACATTGTGGGGCCTCACTCCGCCGGCAGGCGGGGGCAGCCCCTGTAGGGGCTGGGGAGACAACAACATGAATCGCCGAACCTTCCTCCGTCGTGGCCTCCGTCATGGCACGGCCGCCGCCGTCAGCCTGAACGCCTTTCCGTACCACCTGTTCGCCGCCAACAGCAGGAAGTCAGCTTCCGACCGCGTGCGGCTCGGCCCTGCCGGCGTCGAGCTCAGCCGCCTCGCCATGGGCACGGGCACCAACGGCGGCGGTGGCAGCTCCAACCAGACCAAAAAGCTCGGCATGCAGGGGCTCGCCGACCTGTTCAAGGCCGCCTACGATCAGGGCGTCAACTTCTGGGACTCCGCCGACCAGTACGGCACCCATCCCTTCCTGAAACTCGCGCTCAAGAGTGTTCCACGCGATAAGGTCGTCATCCTCTCCAAGACGCACGCTTCCACCGAAAAAGAGATGAAGGCCGACCTGGACCGCTTCCGCCGCGAGTTGGGCTCCGACTACATCGATATCCTTCTTCTGCACTGCATGCTCGACGCCGACTGGCCCGAGCGCAAGAAGGGCGCCATGGCCGTCATCTCCGAGGCGCGCGAAAAGGGCATTGTCCGCACGCACGGCGTCTCCTGCCACACACTGGATGCGCTGAAGACCGCCGCGCGCACGCCCTGGGTGCAGGTCGACCTCGCCCGCATCAACCCCGCCCAGGTCGCCATGGATGCTGACCCGCAGACGGTCCTCGGCGTGCTGCGCCAGATGAAGGCCGCGGGCAAGGGCATCATCGGCATGAAGATCCTGGGCGCCGGCAAGCTCCGCAACCGCGCCGACGAGTGCCTCCAGTTCGCACTGGCCCAGGACTGCGTCGACTGCTTCACCATCGGCAGCGAGAGTCGCGCCGAAATGGAGGACCTGGCGCGCAAGATTCCGGCGGCCAGCGTCCGCGGCTGAACCGCATCCGTCGAAACCTCAGGGGGGAAAATGAAAATCGCGATCGCTGTACTGACTTCCTTCGTTTCTCTCTCGCTGGTCTGTCAAGCCCAGCCGAAGAAATCCGCCGAGCCGGCTTCCCCGTGGCCGGAGATCCCAAACTTCGAGTCGATGAAGATCCCCGCCGACAACGCGATGACCAAGGAGAAGGTCGAGCTCGGCAAACAGCTCTACTATGACAAGCGTCTCAGCGGCGACGGCTCCCGCGCCTGCTACACCTGTCATCTGAAGGAGAACGGCCTCACCGACGGCAAGCCCACCGCCATCGGCGCCTACGAAGCCAAGCTGCCTCGCGCCAGCCCGACCTTGTGGAACATCGGCTACCATTCGCTGCTCTACTGGGATGGCCGCAGCGATAGCCTCGAGCGGCAGGGAATGGCTGCCTGGACCGGCGGCAATATGGGCGTCTCCGGTAAGGACGGCCGCCCCAGCACTTCCGACATCGCCGCCAAGCTTAACGCCATTTCCGGCTACCGTTCCCAGTTCCAGAAGGTGTTCGGCGGCCCCGCCACGCCCCAGAACATCATCATGGCGATTTCCGCCTTCGAGCGGACCATTGTCGCTTCCGTTGCCAACTCCGCCTGGATGCGCTTCCAGGCCGGCGACGAGAAGGCACTCAGCGCTCAGGCCCGCCGGGGCTGGAGGGTTTTCGACCAGAAGGCCAAGTGCACCAACTGCCACGACGGCAAGATGCTCACCGACCAGCAGTTTCACAACGTCGGCGTCGGCATGGACAAAGAAAAGCCCGACCTGGGCCGCGCCGTCGCATCCAAGGATGAGAAAGACACTGGCGCCTTCAAAACTCCGACGCTCCTGGACATCAGCAAATCGGCGCCCTACCACCACGACGGCAGCTCCGCCACCCTGGAGGATGCCGTCGACACGATGGTCACCGGCGGCAAGAAGAACAAGTTTCTCGATGTGACCAATCTCAAGCCGGTCAAGCTTAGCAAGCGGGAGCTGGCGGATCTGCTGGCGTTCCTGCGGTCGCTCGATGTGGTCTATAACATCACCGAACCGACGCTGCCACAATAAAGCGCTGCTGGCGACCCTGCTGGCCGGCCTGTTATTCGCAGGCGGCTGCGGCCGCTCCGGCCAGCGTCTCATCGGCGTGGTCCCCAAAGGCCGCGCCCACTTGTTCTGGCAGTCGGTTCACGCCGGCGCCGTGGCCGCCTCCCGCGAAACGGGTGTGCAGATCGTCTGGAACGGGCCGGCCACCGAGACCGACTACAACGGGCAGATCCAGATCGTCGACGCCATGATCAACCGCCGCGTCGACGCCATCGTGCTCGCCCCGATCGACAGGAAAGCCATGGTCGGCGTGGCCGAGCGCGCCGCCCGCGCGAAAATCCCCGTCGTCATCTTCGACTCGGCGATCGACACCGACCAGTTCGTCTCCCAGGTCGCCACCGATAACTACGCCGCCGGCCGGTTGGCCGCCGCGCGCATGGGCAAGATCCTGAACGGGAAGGGCAAGGTGGTGATCGTCGCGGTTCAACCGGGAGCCGCCTCCACCATGGCCCGCGAACAGGGCTTCGAGGACGCCGTCGGCAAGGATTTCCCGGCCATCCGGATCCTCGACAAGCGCTTCGGTATGGCAGACTTCGCCAAGTCGCTCGCCATCGCCGAGAACATGCTCACCGCCTATCCCGGTCTGGACGCAATGTTCTCCTCCAACGAATCCAGCACTGTCGGCGCCGCTCTGGCGCTCAAGGCCCGCAAGTCCTCCGTCCGCCTGGTGGGCTTCGATTGGAGCCCCAGTCTGCTCGAGGACCTCAAGGCCGGCCTCATCGATTCGCTCGTCGTCCAGCACCCTTTCCAGATGGGCTACGAATCCGTATGGGCGGCCGTGAAGAAGTTGCGCGGGGAGAGCGTCGTCAAGATCAACGACCTCCCTCCCCGCCTCGTTCTCCGAGAGGACCTCGACAAGCCCGACGTCCGCGCCCAGCTCTATCCGGACCTGAAGAAGTACCTCGACTGATCCCTCGCGCGCGGCCGTCCCTACTTCTTGTTCTGTCCCTCCAGGTGCAGGTCCAGGATCTCGGCATCGGTGAGCGCCGCTTTCCACAGCCGCAGCTCGTCCACCGCCCCGTTGAGCGTCTGGTTATTGATCCGCCGGTTGTTGCCGATGTAGACCGACTGGTCCTGCCGCTGCGGCTGGCGGTTCCCGGCGACGTGCATACCCACCACCGCCCCGTCCTGGTACAGCTTCATGACGCCGGTTGCGGAATCGTAAGTACATGCCAGGTGCACCCATCGGCCCGCGGGAACCGCTCCTGCCGAAAGCACGGTTTCCTCCGCTCCCGAGTTTTCCACTTCAAAGCCGCAAGCCAGGCGCCCGTCCGGGATCACCCCCAGGCCATAGTTGTCGTTGACGAACGAGTCCTCCCCGTTGCCGCCTTTGGTCACCAGCCCATACGGGCCGCTGCTGCTGTTGAACCGGAACCATCCTTCGATGGTGAAGTCGGTCAGGTCCAGGTCGTCGTCCAGGTCCGGCGCTTCCACAAAGCTCCTGGAGCCGTCGAAGGTGAACGCGTTGTTGAACAGGCCGCCGATCTCGGACGTGTATCCGGTCATGGCATGGTTGCCGCGTCCGCTGTGATCGCTCACAAACGGGCTCGACGTCTCGTTGAACTTCCAGTGCGCCACCAGCAGGTCGGGCGTGGAGACACCCGCCGATGGTGCGGTTACGGCCAGCAAGGCTGCGGCCGCCAGACAGATTCTCTTTCTCATGGGATTCATGAGGTTGTCTCCTCTCGACAACCTGATTAAACCCACCTACGACCCCACGCAAGCGAAACGTAGCGAAAACCGGCGAAACTTTCAGCCCTTTCGCGCAACTACGAGCCCGGTTTACATGGATCTCCACGGCTGAGCTATCATTTCCTCCAATGACCCCTGATCGGGCTCCGGGCAGGCTGGAGGGCTGGAAGCAGATCGCCGGCTTCTTCGGGAAGGCCGACAGGACGGTCCAGAACTGGGAAAAACACTTCGGGCTTCCCGTCCGCCGCGACCCCACCGGAGCCGTCTATGCCGATGTCTTGGAACTGAAAAAGTGGCAAGCTTCCGCGCCTGTGGGGGAGGTCCTCGAGCGGGAGCCGCGGACAAGGAACCGAAAACTCTATTGGCTGGCCGCCGGCATGCTCCTCGCAATTGCGGGCGCATTCCTCTGGCTTCCACGCGTGTGGCGCGGTCCTGGCGCAGCCTCCTCTCGTCCAGTCGCCTTCCAGGTGGGCTATGACACGCTGACCGTATCCGATGCGGATGGTCGCCCGCTTTGGTCCAAGCGCTTCCCCTCTTCCCTCTGGCCCGACTTCTACCATGGGATGGGGAAGCAAGACCGCCCGCCCGTCTGGATCGGCAACCTCGACCACGACCCCGGTATCGAGACGTTATTCCTGTATTACCCGGCCAGCCGTGAGAAAACCGGGACCGCGCTGATCTGTTTCAATGAGCGCGGGGATGAGAAATGGAGGTTCCAGCCGGGGGTCCCGGTCGCCACCGCCTCCCAACAATTCTCGCCCTTGCACATCGCCACCACGTTCGCAGTGGCTCCCTTTCAGCCCGGCGACGGACCCCGGATCCTTATCACCAGCCATCACCTGTTCGAGCATCCCAATCGGTTCGTCGTGCTGGACAGCGATGGCATGCTTCTCAACCAATACTGGCACTCGGGGCATCTGGAGCACCTGGATGTCGGCGACCTGGAGGGCGACGGCGTTCCGGAGATTCTGCTGGGCGGCGTCAACAACGCCGAAAATGCGGCCACAGTGGTGGTCCTTGACCCGGCGAACGTTTACGGAGCCTCCGTGCCGCGCCAGAAGCAGGACTACCGGTTTCCGGGCCTTGCGGCCGCGCGCGAAAAGGCCGTTATCCTGTTTCCCCGTTCCTGCATCAACCGCAGGTTCGAGCGGTTCAACAAGGTTCGGCTGCTCTCGGTCGCCGGGGGCACGCTTCGGGTGAACGTCCAGGAACGGGACGGCGATGGCGAGTGCGAGGCGATCTACACTTTCGATGGAAGCCTTCGTCCGACCGGCGTAGTGTTATCCGTCCGTTACCAGAACTTGCACCTGGAGATGGAGAACCGGGGCGAGCTGAAACACAGTTTCACCGACGCGGAAGTCACGGCGCTGGAGGACGTACGCGTCCTGCGTCCCTGAAAGCTTTGCGGCCTCTATCCCGCCTGATCCAGTATTACCGAGATCTTCGAGAATACTACGCTGATCGCCGGTGCGATCGCCGGCGGGAAAAACGTGGCTACCGCCACGGCGACAAAACCGGCCATAAGTGAATATTCGATCAGGTCCTGGCCTCGACAATCCACCCAAAGTCCTCGGACTCGGGTGATCCATAGACAAAGATGCATTTCTGCTCTCCCCTTGCCCTTGATTATGAATTGGTCGGTATTCAGTTGAAACCGGGGGATCCCCGTAAGGTACGGGTCAAATAGCCCTAAGACGGGCTGGTACTTCCGGATAGTCGGGGTCCATGCTTCCGCTGAGCCGTCCTACAGCGCCGGGCTCCGTGTGACGGTGAGATTGCGCATCGTCACCGTCTCGGTTGTGACGGACGCCATCTGCGCCAGGCAATCGATGGTGAACGCCACCGAGAGGTTCTCCGCCGCGGTCCCGATGCCCGCCTGGAAGCCGAGCGGATTGCCCCAGCTCTGCGTACTCCATTGGGCTGCCGTGCTGTACACTCCCACCGACGCGCGACCGCTGATCAGTCCGTCGGCGGCGGCGGCCGCGCGCGAGACCATGGTGGTGGCGCCCCACCGCACGACGAACGTGAACCCGATGCCGCTTCCCGCATGGGAGTAATCGAAGCTGATGTCGAGCCGGTCGCCGGTCTTCAGCAGCCCCGCCGGAATCGTGCACGTGCCCAGGCTGGTGAGCAGCGTCGAGCTGGTCGATGCGCCGTTCAGCGAGCACAGCACCTGGCTCGGCAGCGACCCGGGGCTCTGCTGCCGGTAGCTGGCCAGCAGCACGTCGCCTGTCTGCGGAGTCGCCTCCGTCACGAACTCGATCGTGTTCGTAGTGAGTGAATAGTCCAGTGACTGTTTCTGCACGATGCCGTTTCGCGTCAGCAGCAGGCTGGTGGCCGGGCTCGGCGTCTTGCTGAGCGTGAAAATCGTGTTCACCCCATCCACCACGCCCGCCGGCGCCTCAGCGTCGATAAAGCTCGCCGTAAACAGGCTCGAGCCGCCGCCGCACGGGCCCGCGGTCCCGTCCACGCGCACACAATCGGCAAAAGAGCCGCCGGCGCCCTCCAGTTCCCCGGCCGTGTTGATCACAGCCGCCCGCGGCGACGCGTAGCCGAGTCCCTTGATCGGGCGGATCGAGAGCTCGTTGGACAGCCCGACCACGTCGGCGATGGACACCGGCGTGACGGCCGTTCCAGGGGGAAGCGCCTGTCCGGGGGGAGCCGCAATCCGGATGTCTTTTACCCGCAGCGGCGTTGCCGACGGAGGCACGGCCCACAACTCGGTGAACTGCACCCTGCCGTCGCTGACGTAGCGCACCATGTAGTGCGCTCCCGCCGAGGCGTTCGTCGTCGGGACCAGCCGCACTCGCAGATACCCCTCTACGATTTGGACTTTCAGGTGATGCGTGGCGATATTGGAGGTGTCCGACGCGTCGAAGCTCTTCCACTCGATCAGCACGAATCCACGGAAACGGGACCCATCGGCCTTGTACAGCGTGTCTTCGATGGTGGCCAGCGGCGGCGCCGCCCACGCCAGTGTAGCCGCCCAAAGCGAGAACGCCAGACCGGCGCCGCGAATCCTCCCTGCCTTGCGCATCATGGAAACCCTCTCCTGCTGGAATCAACTCTCCGCGGGCAGGACCAGGCTTCCGCGACAAAAAAAGCCCGACCCGCACGGGGGCGGATCGGGCTGGCGCGAGAAGCGTCCTACCGGCTCCAGTGTACCGGCCCGGCGAACGCTCGAGCCTCCACACGGGACGGCAGTGGCTCGGCTAAGCCAAAGAAACTTCGGCAGTTTAGGAGGGTATGGGTAAATCCGCGAGGGCTTGTGACCGTTTTACCGCAATTCGCCCGGCGGGCCGATTCGTTCGGCGTTAAGATAGGGCCGCAGCGGCTCCGGGATCACAACGCTGCCGTCGGCCTGTTGAAAGTTCTCGACGATCGCCACCCAGGTCCGGCCCACCGCCAGCCCGCTGCCGTTCAGGGTGTGCGCGTACTCGGCTTTCCCCTTCCCCGACTTGTAGCGGATCGACGCCCGTCTGGCCTGGAAGGCCTCGCAGTTGGAGCACGAGGAGATCTCCTTGTACTCGTTCTGGCTCGGCAGCCACACCTCGATGTCGTAGGTCTTGGCCGCCGAGAACCCCATGTCGCCCGTGCACAGCGTCATCGTGCGGAACGGCAGCCCCAGGCGCGCCAGGATGTCTTCGGCGTCCGAGGTCAGCCGCTCCAGCTCCTCGTAGCTCTGGTCGGCGCGCGCGAATTTCACCATCTCCACCTTCTGGAACTGGTGCTGGCGGATGATCCCGCGCACGTCCCGGCCGTAGGATCCCGCCTCGCTGCGGAAGCACGGCGTGTAGGCGCACAGCCGGATCGGCAGCCGCTCGGCGTCCAGCACTTCGTCGCGGAAGAAGTTCGTTACGGGCACTTCCGCTGTTGGCACCAGCCACAGGTCGTGATCCTTGATCTGGAACAGGTCGCCGGCGAACTTCGGCAGTTGCGCCGTGCCGTAGAGCGTCGAGGAACTGACCAGGAACGGCGGCAGCACTTCGGTGTAGCCATGCTCGCGGCAGTGGACGTCGATCATGAAGTTGGCGAGCGCCCTCTCCAGCCGCGCCCCCAGACCCCAGTAGATCGCGAACCGCGCCCCGCTGATCTTGGCCGCGCGCTCCAGGTCCAGGATGCCCAGTTCCCGCGCCAGGTCCCAGTGCGGCCTGGGTGTGAAATCGAAGCGCGGCGGCTCGCCCCGTCGCCGCACCTCGAGGTTGTCTTCGGCGCCGCGCCCGACCGGCACCGACTCGTGGGGCAGGTTCGGGATGCCCGCCAGCAGCTCGCGGAAAGACTCCTCCAGCGCAACTGCCCGCCCATCCAGCGACGTGATGCGCTCGCCCAGCTCGCGCATTTTCTGCTGGCGCTCGCCGGTGTCGACGCCCTGCTTGCGCAGCGTGCTGATCTGGGCGCTCTCCGAGTTCCGCAGCGCCTTGAGCTGCTCGGCCTCGGTGAGCGCCGCGCGACGCTGCGCGTCCAGCTCGCGGAACTGCCCCACGTCCAGCGCGAAACCGCGGCTCGCCAGCCGTTGGGCGATCTGCTCCAGGTTGGCGCGGAAATAATTCAGCTCGTGCATGCGCGATCGCTACCGCGCTTCGCCCGCCACCCACGGCTGCCCCACCGGCAGCCCGGTGTATTGCGCGCGCGGGCGAATCAGCCGGTTGTTCCGATATTGCTCCAGGATATGCGCCGTCCACCCGGACATCCGGCTCATGGCGAAAACGGGGGTGAACAGGTCGACCGGAATCCCCAGCGAGTAATAGGTCGAGGCGGAATAGAAGTCCACGTTGGCGTTGAGTCCCTTGGCCTCGCGCACCGTCCGCTCCACCTCGCGCGAGCTCAGGTACAACTCCAGGTGACCCGTGCGCCGCCCCAGCTCCTCCGAGAGCACCCGGAGGTGCGTCGCTCGCGGATCCTCCGTGTGGTACACCCTGTGCCCGAAGCCGGGGATCTTCACCTTCCGCGTCAGCATGTCGCGTACCTGTTCCACCGCGCGGTCCTTGTCGCCTGCCGCCAGCAGCAGGCGGATAACGTCTTCGTTGGCGCCGCCGTGCAGAGGTCCTTTCAGCGCCCCGATCGCCGAGGTGACGGCGGAGTAAATGTCGGAGAGCGTCGCTGCGGTTACCCGCCCGGCGAAGGTCGAGGCGTTCAGTTCATGATCCGCGTGGAGGATCAGGGCCACGTCGAAGGCTTTCTCCATCACCGCGTCCGGGCGCGTGCCGGTCAGCGTGTAGAGAAAATTCGCCGCGTAGCTCAGTGCCGGGTCGCCTTCCAGAACCTCCCGCCTGTTGCGCAGCCTCTCGAAGCTGCTCACGATAGTCGCTGTCTGCGCCACCAGCCGGATCGCCTTCTGCTGGTTCGCCTCCGCCGACTGGTCTCGCGCCTGGGCATCGTGCAGGCTCAGCATCGACACGGCCGTGCGCAGCACGTCCATCGGCGGCGCCGCCGGAACACTCGCCAGAAACTGGCGAACCGCGGCCGGAATCGGGCGGTTTTTCACCAACTCGCTCCGAAGCTGCTCCAGCCCGGAGCCGCCCGGCAGGCGCCCGTTCCACAACAGGTACGCCACTTCCTCGAACGTGGCGTGCTCGGCCAGCGTGTGGATGTTGAAGCCGCGGTAGCTCAGGATTCCCGCCTCGCCGTCGATAAAACAGATCCCCGACTCGGTGGCGACCACGCCCTCCAAACCCGCGCCTGTTACCGCCATCGATGTTGACCCCTCAGCCTTTCCCATTCTAGAAACCCTCCGAGCGGCGACGCAACCTGTATGACACCGGCGCAAGACCGCCGCGATACAATAGCATCGCGGTATGCAACGGGTTGGAAGATACCAGATCGTCGGCGAGCTGGGGCGCGGCGCCATGGGCATCGTTTACAAGGCCCTCGATCCGGCCATCGGCCGCACCGTGGCGATCAAGATGATCCGCCTTTCGGACCTCACCGAACCGGCCGAGCGCGACCACTTGCGCGAACGCCTCTTCCGCGAGGCCCGCTCGGCGGGGATCCTCTCGCACTCCGGAATCGTCACGATTTACGACGTCGCCCAGGAAGGCGAGAGCGCCTACATCACCATGGAGTTCGTCGACGGGCCGACGCTTGCCAAGGTGCTCTCTACCGGTGAGCCGCTGGAGAAGGAGTTGATGCTCGACAACTTGCGGCAGGTCGCCGCCGCCCTGGATTACGCCCACGGCAAGGGGATCATCCACCGCGACATCAAGCCGGCGAACATCATGATCAACTCCGAGGGGACGGTGAAGGTCACCGATTTCGGCGTTGCCAAGATCGTCTCCCAGCACCTGACCTCCAAGGACACCATCCTGGGAACGCCGGCCTACATGTCGCCCGAGCAGATCGCCGGCAAGGAGCTCAACGGCCGCGCCGACCAGTTCTCCCTCGCCGTAATCACCTACGAGATGCTGACCGGCGAGAAGCCGTTCGTCGGCGACTCCCTGCCGACGCTGATGTTCAAGATCGTGAACATGAGCCCGGTGGCGCCGCACCACCTCAACCCCACCCTGGGAGGCGAGGTCGAGTCGGCGCTGCAAAAGGCGCTCGCCAAGGACCCCGCCGGGCGCTACGCCAATTGCGTCGAGTTTGTTGCCGCCCTGCGCGCCGCCTGCAATGCCAAACCGGACTGGCGTCCCCAGGCCGCCGGCAGCCTGGAGAACATGCCGACCGTCGTCGGCGCGGCGCACACCTTCGGCCCGGGTGCTCCCCAGGCCGAGGCGCAAGCGGGCAGCGTTGAGGTGCCGGCGCCCGTGGCAGCCGCGCCCGTGCACGCTCCGCCTCCGGCTCCCGCCCCGCCGGCTCCCGCCCCGCCGGCAACCGTTGTCGAACCCCTTCCCCCGCCGAAGCCGATCGAACCTCCACGGCCACGTGTCATAGAGCCGCCGGTTGAGGAAAAGCCCGGCGCGCCGCGGAGGCTGGCACCGGCGGCGGTAACCTTGTTGCTGGTCGGGGCCGCGGTGACCGGCGGATGGTTTTACTGGCAGCAGACCCGCTCGCAGCAGCCGACACGGACGCCTTCGCTGGCCCCCGTGGAACAGGCCCCCGCGGTGCAAGCCCCCGCCATCCAGGCTCCAGCGCCTGCGGAAACCGTCCGGCCCAAACCGCCGGAACCGGCGCCGCCCGTAAGCGTCGAACGCAAGCAGACCGCTGCTAAGGTAGAGCCGGCGCCGAAGGAGATCGACGTCGAGGTGTCCTCCAGACCTCCGGGAGCGACCACCGAATTTGACCGCGATCCGCAGAAGACCTGCACGACGCCATGCTCGATCCGACTGGCAACCGGCCGCCACACCGTGTTGCTGACCCTAGCCGGCCACCGCCAGGCGCTGCGAATCTTCCAGGCGCCCGGCGAAACGCCCCTCTCCATCCAGTTGGACCGGATGGCCGGTACGGTCATGGTGAAGTCCAAGCCCGCCGGCGCGCAGATCTTTCTCAACGGCCAGCTCCAGCCCCAGATCACTCCCGCCGTGCTCAATCTGCCCGCCGGCCGCTACACGCTGCGGCTGGTCAAGGAGGGCTATCGGAACTATGAGGAGACCATCGAGGTGAAGGACCAGGTGATCTCCGACATCTCGGTGGACTGGACCGAAGGCAGCCCCTAATCACGTTGTGGGACAGGCCTCCCGGCCTGTCGTTTTCGGCATTCGGTGACTTCGTTCTTCTCGGCGCGACTCTACGGCGCCATTGCCCCGATCATTCCCTGGCTTGTGTAGTCGAAGGGCACAATCCGGTAGCGGTATACCATTGCATGCTGCCCCGCAAGGTACCCGTGCTGGGCGTCCGGAAACGTCACGGCACGCACTCTGGCTGGCAAGTTGAAGGGTCTGGAAGTGAAGTTGCGCCCTCCGTTGAAGGAATAGCCGATCCCGGGGCCTTCCCCGACCCCAACGATGATCTTGCCCTCACCCACCCCGTGGAAGCTGGGCCAGAGCCGTTGCTTCACCGATCTGGTCCAGGTCCCGCCGCCATCGGCGGTCCAGTAGACTTCCTCGCCTCCGCTGAGCACAACGATACCGTCTTTCTCGGTCCAGAACTTCATTTCCGTAATGCGCCATTTGGTCTCCGGGATCACTGACATGGTCCATGTCTGTCCCCCGTCGCTGGTCTTGCCGAAAGTGGCCACTTCCGTTCCCATGTCGATGGCTGCGCCCCCGCCCGCAAACCCTGCCGCGGGCGACAGAAACTGCGCCGTCCTCATCACGCAGCCCAGTTTGCGCGGCAGTCCTCCGACGGTGGCGTCCACGCTGCAACGGCTGAGCGGCTTCCAGGTCTTGCCGCCGTCATCGCTGCGCCGCAGTGTCGATTGGCTCGTCGAGTCCGCATTCTCGATCTCCAGCCCGGTTTGCGGGCTCAGGAACCATACTCCCTTGGTTGTGCCGCTCACCGTGGACAGCTCCGCCCACGTGCTTCCGTCTCTGGTGCCCAGAATCTTGCCTCGATCCGTCATCGCCCAGCCGGTCTTCGCATCCCAAAAGAAAACCTTCGTCAGGGGATCGTCGGTCGCCTCGGGATCGCCGCCAAGCTGCACCTGCCACGTCTTCCCGCCATCTGTCGTCAACAGAACCGTGGACTTGTCCCCCACCACCCAACAGGTCTCCGGCCCCACACACGCAATCGCGTTCAGGTTGATATCTTTGTTGAACGGCACCGGCTCCCAGATCGCCTTGAACTTCGGCGCGTCCGCCTTCCCGGGCGCCGATGCTGCCGGTTTCGCCGCCGCCGGTTTTGCCGGCACCGCTTTGGGCGCAGGTACTTGCGCCGCCGCGCTCATGATGAGGAAGGCATACACCGCTATCCCCGGTTTGATCTTCATCCCTGAATCCTCCAGAGCAGGATTGTAACGTACTCATTAGTGCAAGTCACCCTGGGTTGAGACGCATCGAGGCTCTTGCATCGGAAGTGTCATCTCTGGTACCTGATATAGGGTGCTATTGGACCTCGGCTGCGGAGATGGCACTACGGCGGTTCCTCTAGCCCTGGGATGCCGGCGCAAATGACAACTCCCGCAAAGACGCATGACTCAGTCTCGACCGGCCGGCGTTTTGTCGCTGCCGTCGCGCGGCGGGCTTGGGACGAACTCGCGGCCTGCCTTGATGATGCTGTGCAGTTTCGCGCGCTGACCCCGGATGGCTTGCGCAGTGCCGGTGATCGAGGCTCAATGGCAAGCTATATTCAGCAATGGTTCGGCAAGCCTGACCAACTCATCCTGCTTTCTTCAGACGTGCAGCCGATGCAGGATCGGCTGCACATCAGCTACCGCTTCCGGGCTCACAAAGACCAATGGTATCTGGTCGAACAGCAAGGATACTGTTTCGTCCAGGATGGGCAGATCCAGCGGATGGATCTGGTGTGCTCCGGGTTTCGCCCTGAGGTCGTCCCTGCTTTGGAGGAAAGATGAACCACCGATCTGAGGCCCTCGCCGCCCGTCTGGAGGCCGGCGCAACCGCGCTCGCCGCATTTGCGGCCACACTTTCCGAGACGGAATGGCAGACGCGCGTTCCCGATGATGGACGGAAGATCGGCGTCGTGGTGCATCACGTTGCCAGCGTGTATCCGATCGAGATCCACCTGGCGCAATCGCTCGCCGCCGGCCAGCCAATCACCGGCGTGATGTGGGACGCCGTCCACGCGATGAACCGCGACCACGCGAAAGACAATGACGGCGCTACAAAGGAAGCCACGCTCGCCTTGTTGGCAACCAACAGTGCCGCGGCGGCAGCGGCAATACGGGCTCTCAGCGATGGAGAACTGGATCGCGCCGCGCCCGTGTCGCTCAACAGCGATGCTCCGCTCACCTGCCAGTTCATCCTTGAGGATCATGCGGTGCGCCACAGTTACCACCACCTGGCTCGGATCCGAGCAACGCTCGCCCGTTAACTCTCGCAGCATAAATCCCCCGCTGCTCGAACCGATTCACCTTCGGTTGAACTGCGGGCGCCGGCGGGACGATATCCGAGCCTGCGTTATCCTGAGATCGGAGCGCATAGGAACTCGGAGCGCAGAGGAACAAGGAGGCGAATTGGCGGGAAGCGCATTACTGGCGAAGAAGCGTGGAGAGAACCGGCGAAACAAGCTCGTTGTCGCCGGCCAAGATGTTGGGCAACTGATGCGGGAAGCACTGGCGGGAAGCGTCCATTTCGAGCGAGTCCTGATCAAGGTGGCACTGGATCGGGATCTCAGCGAAGCCGAGGAGCAGTTAGCCGGCAGCCTGCTGGTCGCTTGTGCCGCCGAACTGCGGTCGAAGGCCGATGTCGAGGCGGTCATGCTGACCACCAGCACAGGCGCGCCGTTCCTGGAAGCGATCCGCCCCGCCCTGCTAATGCTGCAAGAGGCCGAGCAGGCGGCCAAGCTACTGGTGGACTGCGCCGCGGCATGCGGGAACCGAATGGAGTTGGACGGGATCGTGTTGAGGACGATTGCTCGCTACGGGTATCTGCCCGGCTTCGACCACGATTCCGCGGAGGTGGTACGAACCGCCTCGCTGGACAAGCGCATCCTGGAGGTGTTCCCGAGCGGATCGTACGCCAGGACGGTGGCGGAATTAGGTACTCGCGGACACCATCCGGGCGTCGATGTTGTTTCCGCTGCGTTCCTGCTGGAGCTCGGGGCTCCGCCGGCGGTGTGCTCCTGCTTTCGCTTCATGGGCCGCATTCCTGTCTACGCCCGCGTTCACCGCGGCGAGCGAAGGCAGCGCACCAACCGGTTTATCGGTCTGGTCGAAGACGGCAGGGAGCGAGCGGAGACGGAAGCGGTGGCCGGCATTGTCAGCGAATTGCTTAAGAATGGCGCCCGGTATTTCCACCTCTTCTTCTACATGGTGCTTGACCGGATGGCGTCGGAGCTGGAGTACCGGGTGTTCACCGCGATGACCTGTTCCGGGGCGGACTCGACGGACAAGACCGCGGCCAGTGCCACGGTGCGCCTGCTTTCGTCGCAGGGGCTGACGTTCAGCGAGACATTTCAGGGTTACCTGTCCACTTTTGGTGCTTACCACATGGGGGCCATACCTCACAGCATGGAATTCCTGCGGGAAGCCGCACGGCATGAGGACGGCCTCGACGCTTTCCTTGCGGGCCATTTGGGCCGCAAGCAAGTGCCCGGTTTCGGGCACCGTTTCCACAGGCGCGATCCACGGGCCGAACTTCTTGGCTTGTGCGAGGAAGCCGGCTTCAGGAGCCCTTACATCCGCGTGGCGCGAGCGCTCGATGCCAAGCGGGTCGAGGTGCCCTGGTTGCATCTGAATGTCGACGGCATGGTCGCCGCTATCCTGCTGACCCTCGGAGTGGACCCGGCGGTGGCCAACACCCCGGCAGCCGTGGTGCGGACGGCCCGCATGGTTAAGGACTTCATGACAGGTTGTTCTCAGCGCGGCGTCTACAGGGGCCTGAAGCGCCGCAGCGGGTTGTTGTGAAGCGGCCGCGTTCACCTAGTGCAGGTGGAACGGCTCCCTTTGGTCGCGGCTCTGTAAGGGTTTCCGAGCCGCGACCACAGGGAGCGGTTGTGCGCGCATTTCTGCAACTTGGTACTAGTGTCCTGAATTGGAAGTTCATTAGATAAGTTCACATCGTGGGGCGGTCCCCCAGGACCGCGGCCGACGCCCTCGTCGGCCTTGTTTGGGCACTTGAATAGGGTCCCCAGAGAGCCGGACCAGGGGGGTCCGGCGCGGACGAGGGCGTCCGCCCCACAAAGACTTATGTGGCGAATTTCTAACTCAGGACACTAGCGTGGCGTTTCGGACTTCCGTGTTCCGAGCAAGTGCAACGGAAGGACTTTGCCGCTGCCGGTCAGAAACGGCTCGGCAATGACGACCTGAAAACCGTTGGAGTGGCTCCAGTGGCGGGCAGTCAGGGCTCCACCGTAGAGGCGCCGGACCTGCGCCAGGAAGGAAGCCCGGACCCGCTCCACAGAGTGGACGCGCACACGAGGGCTGACACGCAGAGCGAACTCGGTTTGCGCCCGTCCCTCGCGCTCCTCGAGTTGATAGTCGCCGGGCGAGCCCCCGAACTCAGCCGGCAGCGTCTGTTCCAGAATGCGCAACATGTCGGTTCCCACCAGCGTCATTCCATGGCCGGTCAGCTTCCCGTAGCTGTAGAGGTCGCCGATTTGCAGGTTGAAACCGAAGCCGGAGAAGCTGCAGCCGCATTGCGCCGGGCTCAGGACGCCGGCATCCTCCATCTCGACGTTGATCAGGAAGTAAGGCGCGAAGGGCAGCAGGGTGGTGAACAGCAGAGAGCTGACTTCCACGCCGGAGAGGGGCGCCAGCCTGGTTTGCTGAATGACCGCGACCGTATCGAGCATGACGTGGACGCAATTGCCACTCTTCATTTGGCTGCACGCATGCCCGGCCTGTCCGATCTCGCTGATGCCGTAGTGGGGAAAAACCTCGACTCCGGCGGATTCGATGAGAACTCGCTTGGCCTCGGTCAGGGCTTCTCCCCCGACGAGAAACAGGGAGCCGCTAATGTCCAGCTTGTTCTCGATTGCCGCGGCGGCAACGCGAACCGCCGGGCTGACGATACTGTTCAGATAGCAGGCCGCGCCTCGCGAGCGCCTCGCCGCCAGCCATTCAGCGACCTTCACGAAATCGTTCGGCCGGAGGTAGGAGGGAAAGGGAACGTACGTACCAGCCAGGCGGGCCTCGGCGACCAGCGCGGCGGTCAGGGCCCGATAGGAAAAGGAATCGCGGACGGTGCCGCCGACGCTGAACCAGCGTGATACAGGCGCTCCCATCCTGGCGCTCGCCGCGCAACGCAGCAGCCCCCCGAGAGACGGCAGTATCGGAAGCAGGCCCACAGTCTCCCGCCCGGCAAGGCGGAATTCCTCGCGGACAAGGGACTGGAAGGCCTCGCGGTAACTGACGAGACCAGTGGGCATGCGCGAGTGTGTGCCGCGGCTGCGGCTGCCGCTGCTGACTTGTTCCAGGGAATGCGCGCTGGTCCGGTTCGCGAAACTCGCGGTGTCGGAGGGGATCTCGACGCCGCGGCGAACGAGGGGCTGGAGGCCCTTGAATTCGCCGTGGGACAGATAGACGCCTTCGCGATGGAGTGCCTCCAGTGCGTTCTCCAGACCGTCCCGGCGAACTCCGGCCTCCAGGTCGCCGTACTCGCAGCCGGCCAGCCGGAACATGTGCGAGTAGGGGTTCCTGGGATTGTCGAATACGGCCCTGCGGGCGGTTGCCAGGAACACGGATTCGCGGTTGTCCAGTTGGGCCTTGATTACCGACGCCGGATCCGGGTGTGGGGGTGTGCGAATCAGGTTCCACAGTCCGAGTCCCATTCGGGTGTAGTAAGTGGCCTCACTCAGCATAAGGGCTTCCCCATGGTTTGATGCCTATTATAGCTTTCGGCAGGAAACGAACCGGGAGATTCGTACCTCGCTTCACGGGCGACGAAAGGAGGAGAGTTCCAGACGACCATGTTCTAACGCGGGATGAACTCCAAACCGAGGCGAGGAATCCGCCGTTGAACGGTGATCTGCAGAAATCCTGGTCCAGAGTCGGCAGACTGTGGTGAACCATGAGGGCCGCAGGGTAGTACACTAGTTTAGGAATCATGCGAGGATCCGGGGCGCGGTTGACTCGGTTAGGCTGTCTGATCCCCGCCGTCATTGCGATCTCGGCCGCCCAAAAAGCACCGGAACCCCGCATCGATCCCGTCCTGATCTCCGTTCACCCCTTCGCAGCCGCGCGTGGCACGACCGTCCACGTCACCGTCCGCGGTAGAGGATTGCGCGGAGCAAGAGCGGTCTTTGCGCCCGGCGTCCCGCTCAAGATGACAACCGAGGCGGTGGAGGTCGAGAAGCCCAGCGAAGGCGGCGGCAGAAACAGGGGGCCTGTGGATCAGATGGGCATGCGAGTCGAGGCGGCAGCGGACGCGACGCCGGGACGTTATGTCTTTCGTCTCGTCACCGCGAATGGTGTTTCCAATGCCCTGCCAATCTACGTCACGCAAGCGCCGGTGATCGAGGAACCTCCCGGCGTTCACGAGACTCCTCAGTCTGCGGTACCCATCGGAGTGGCGCCCGCGATCTTCGCCGGACGCCTTTCACACCGGGGTGAGACCGACTACTACTCGTTTGAAGCGAAGGCCGAGCAGACGTTCACCTTTGAACTGATCTCGGGGCTGCCGCACATCGCCGTTTTCGGTTCCGCCGCGACGATCCCGAATTTTGACCCCTCGCTGGCGATCTACGAGGCATCCGGAAGCTGGTTTGATGCTCGCCGGCTGAAACGAATCGCCTATAACGACGAACCGGCGTGGGTCTTTGGCAGGGGCACCGATGCGCACCTGGTGCACCGTTTTCAACGCGACGGCAGGTACCTGATCCGCGTGGAGGCTTTCGCCGGCCAAGGCGGCCCTGACTACGGCTATCAGCTCAAGGTTCTGCCTGGAGAAGTGCCCGAAGAGCCCGCTCCGAAAAGGGACGGTTGGGAGGAGCGCGCTTTCACGCGTACGCTTTTATCCAACCGCCTGAATCAACTTGCCGCCCGTGGTGGGGCCCGTCAGGACCGGCCCTCGATTGAAGATTATGCCGCCGCGGCGGTTCCGGCCGCGAACGCTCCGCAATTCAAACTTCCCGCCACGCTGACCGGGACGTTGACGCAGCCCGGGGAATCGCATCGGGCACGCTTCGTTTTGGAAGGACCGCGCGACCTCGCGATCGAGGTGGAAGCTCCGGACAACGCACCGCCGTTTTTCAACCCGATCGTGCGCCTGCTCAATGCCGCCGGCGACGAGGTCGTGACCAACCTGCAAGTGGGGCGGGGAGCCTGTAACGGCGCGATGAACAAGTCGCTTCAGGGCAAGACGCTTGTCGCTCTGCGCGAAACAGGCGAATACACCATCGAGATTTTCAACGCCACCACGCCCCTGACCGGTTCGTTCGCCTACCGCCTGCAGATCCGCCCGCAGGTTCCTCACATCGGCCAGGTTCGGATCGAGACGGACCATGTCAACCTCGAGCCGGAGGGCGCGAGTTCCGTGCGGGTATCCTTTGACCGCGAAGAAGACTACCAGGGCGGCGTTGCGGTATCGGCCGAATCGCTGCCGGAGGGCGTTCAAGCGATGGTGGGGGCGGACTTTGAGCCCGAGAAAGATCCTCCGCAAGTCATCGGGAAGCGCGAGCGCTACACGCCTCGCGCGGAGCGGACAGTTCTGGTCCTGACTGCGACGCCGGATGCCCCGCCAACATCCGAGCCGCATATCGCCAGAATCGTGGTGCGCCCCCTGACCAGCGGCAGACTGGGCGAACCCGTCGCGACCAAGACGTTCCCCATCATGGTGATTCCGAAACTATGAGGCTCATCGTCGCTCTCATCCTGATTCCGGCTTCCGTCTGGAGCGCGGCCCGACCGGTGTCCCTGCGAACCATCCCGGCGGACGCAGTATTACAGGGCGGCGGAGCGACGCAGCAGTTTGTGGCGGTGACCACCGACGCGGACGGCGTGGAGCGCGACGTCACCGCGCAAGCCCAGTGGCGAACGTCTCCACCGGCGCTCGCGACCTTTTCCGGAGTGGCGCGTCTGGCCGCCTTGAGCGATGGCCGGCTGACGGTGACCGCGTCGCTTTCCGGATTAAGCGCGAAGTCATCGGTGCGCATTGAGGCCGCCCGGTCGGTTCGTGCGATCAGCTTCTCGCGCGATATCAGCGCCATCCTGACCAAGCGCGGCTGCAACGGAGCCGCATGCCACGGAGGAATAAAGGGTCGCGGCGGCTTCAAGCTCACCAGCAATTCTTACGATCCGAAGGAAGACTACGACTGGATCGTAAAGGGAGGCGCCTACCAGGTCCTCACCAATGAAGTGGCCGGAGAGCGGGTGGCGCGCGTCGATCCCGGGAATCCTGGAAAAAGCCTGCTGCTCATGAAGCCCACCATGTCCGCGCCTCATGGCGGAGGCAAGCGCCTGGAGGAGGGTTCCTCGGATTACCAGACGATTCTCGACTGGATCCGCAATGGTGCGCGGTACGGAGAACAAGGCGAGGCATCGCCGTCCCGACTGACGCGGCTGACAATAGATCCTTCGATGGTGGTCCTTCCGGCCGGAGACCGGCGACGACTTCTTGTGACCGGTCATTTCAGCGACGGCCGCACCGAGGATTTCACGCACCAGGTGCTCTACACTGCCAACGACGGAAGCGTCGCGGGGGTCACCGACGATGGTCTGGTTACGGGGAATCGGAAGGGGGAAACCTCGATTCTGGTTCGCGCCGCGGGGCAGGTCCTCAGCGCAGGGGTCGGCGTCATCGGGCCTCCGATCCGGAATTATCCCAGCGTCGAACGCTTCAACTTTATCGACGACTACATTTCCAGCAAGCTGAAAAAGTTCCAGATTATCCCGTCCGAGGTCGCCGGCGACGCCGAGTTTCTGCGGCGAGTCTGCCTGGATCTTGCCGGAACTCTGCCGCCGTCCGACCGCGTTCGCGAGTTTCTCGCCGACAAGGACCCGAAGAAACGGGAGCAGGTGATCGATGCGTTGCTTGCCTCGCCGGAGTTTGTCGATTACTGGACATTTCGTTTCGCCGATATCTTCCGCGTCGCGATCTTTGCCAACGGTCTCAATCCCAAGTGGAGCCAGGAGTATTGGGAGTGGATTCGCGGGAAGATCGAAGCCAATCGACCGTACGACGAGATTGCGCGCGAGAGAATCGCGGCGCAAGGATATGAGCCCGCCGCGCGTCACTTCCTGCCGTACAACCAGATCGGCCCGCCGGGAGAAGCGATGGCCGAGCAGGTGCGGGTCTTCTTCGGCCGCCGTCTCGATTGCGCGCAGTGCCACAACCACCCGAGCGAGGGCTGGAGCCAGGATCAGTATTGGGGCATGGCGGCGTTCTTCTCGCGGATGTTTCGACTCGGCGCGGTGCTGATTGACCACCCCGCAACCATGGATCTCGGCTCCCGGGATGTCGGCGGCAAGATCGAGCTCGTTCACCCTCGCACCAAGGTCCCGGTCCAGCCGGCGCTGCTGGATCATTCCCCAATCAAGGCGTCCCTGGACGGCAATCCCCGGAGGGAACTGGCGCGCTGGATGACATCGCACGACTATTTCGCCGAAGCCGCCGTGAATCGAATCTGGGGACAGTTCTTCAGCCGCGGGATCGTCGAGCCGGTCGACGACTTCCGTTCCACAAATCCGCCGACCCATCCGGAACTGCTCTCCGCGCTGGCCAAGGATTTTCGCGCCCATGGATACGACCTCCGTCATCTCATGAAAGCCATCGTCTCATCGCGCGCCTATCAGCTCTCGTATCGGGCCAATGACACCAACCGCCATGACGTGGGGAACTATTCCCGTTCCCTGCCGAGAGCACTGGAAGCTGATGTGCTGCTCGATGCGGTGACGGACGTCACTGGCTTGCCGGAGACTTTCCCGACGGCGATTACCGACGGCTCATCGGTTGGTCAGGCGCCCGCCGGAACACGGGCGGTGCAGCTTCGGGACCCGGATACGTTTTTTTCGCGGTTTCTCGAGCTCTACGGGCGCGCGAATCGCGGCGCTGTACCGGAGCGAAGCATGAAACCGAATCTCGGGCAGGCGCTCCACATGCTCGCCGGGAGCAGTTATGTCGATCGCCTCGGTGCGCCGGAAGGCAGGCTGTCGCGGCTGCTGAAGGCCGGGGCTTCCGACGCGCGGGTGATCGAGGAGTTCTATCTCGCCGCGTTGAGCCGGTTTCCGGAACGCGAGGAACTCGAGGAGGTTCGGGCGCTGGTCGAGCGGCGGGGAGATCGCGAAGCGGGCCTTCGTGAGTTTGTATGGGCCTTGCTTAGCTCGCGTGAGTTCGCGGAGAATCATTGAGAGGGTACCATGAGGCATTTCGCATCCCGGAGAGACTTCCTGAGCGCCGGCTCGCTGGGTTTTCTCGGCCTGACGTTGAGCGACTATCTACGGGCCGCCCAGACCGCGGCCTCGAAGCCGAAGGCCAACGCCGTGATCCTGTTCTGGCTGGAAGGGGGACCGAGTCACATCGACACCTGGGACCCTAAGTCGAACAGTAACTTCAAGCCGATTTCCACCAACGTCGCCGGCATTCAGATCTCCGAGCTCCTGCCGAGAATGGCCAGGAGAATGGACAAGTTCGCGCTCGTCCGTTCCATGCACACGCGCGGCACGGACCATCCGCAGGCGACACACTACGCCGTCACCGGGCATGAAATCAACCCGGCCATGCAGTTTCCGAGCCTGGGTTCCATTGTCACCAAGGAGATGGGACCCCGAAGCGCGGTTCCTCCTCACGTGCTCGTTCCCCAATGGGACCGCACCCGGCAGTACGAGGAGTATTTCCGCGCGGCGTTTCTCGGCGGCGAATACGATCCCATGTGCATCCCGGACCCGAGCAAGCCCGGGTTCGCCGTCACCGACCTGAGCCTCCCGAAGTCCGTTTCGCAAGCGGCCGTGGAGAGCCGGGCGGATTTTCTGAAGGCCGTCGACAGGCGCTATCGCGTGTTGAACGAGACCGCCGAGCACGCCAGCATGGATGCTTACTCCGCGCAGGCATGGAAGATGATCCTGACGCCGGCGGTGCGCGACGCCTTCGATCTGTCGAAGGAATCGGACAAGACCAAAGAAAGGTATGGAAAAGACGCGGTCGGCCAGTCGGTTCTGCTGGCACGCCGGCTGGTGGAGGCCGGCAGTCGTTTCGTTACCGCCGCCGGTTATCACGGCAACTCGTGGGATACGCACAGCGACAACGATAAGGGCCATCGCGACCGGCTGGCTCCGACGCTCGATCGGACGCTGACCGCGCTGGTCGAGGAGCTCGAAGAACGTGGTTTGCTCGAAACCACGCTGGTGGTCGCCATGGGTGAGTTCGGCCGCACGCCCAACATCAATTCGGCTCTCGGCCGCGATCACTGGCCGAACTGCTGGTCGCTGGCTCTTTCGGGCGGCGGCATCAAGATGGGGCAGGTCGTCGGATCGAGCGATGCGAAGGGGTACAACGTCGTGGATCGCGTGGTCAGCATGGGCGATCTCTACGCGACCATCTACAAGGCGCTGGGCGTCGACTGGACCAAGGAATACATGAGTCCCATCGGCCGTCCCGTCAAGATCGCCAATTCGCTCGAAGATCAGACGGGCGAGCCGGTGAAGGAACTGCTGGCTTAGTACTGCATTTCGCAAATACGGTGACGTATCGGCGAGCAGCGTGGGGTGGCGCAGGCTCTCAGCCTGCCGCGTCGGCACTCCTGCCGATGCCTGGTTGGGCGGCCCCGTGCGCCGAGATGAGTCTCGGCGCGGCAGACACGAGTGTCTGCGCCACGTCTGGGAACATACGTCATCGTAATTCTGAAAGTGGTTTTCCAGTCGCTGGGCGGGATTCCCCGGGGTGTGGCTCGAGCGTCTCGATCATGGGGACTATCGCCTCGTCCGGCGTGCGCCTCCGCAGAACGAGTGCGCCATCGACTCTGAGTCGACGGATGCGCTGTGAAGTACCTGGTCGACGCCAACGTTTCTGAGCGAGCCGACGAAACCAACGCCCGATCCGCGTTGCGATTCGGGATTCTCATCCTTCCCAAGGGAAGGAAGCGTACCGCCCTGGAACGCTGGTTCGACGCTGGGGTCGGGCGTCTCCGCTGTCTGCCCTGGGACGCGGACACCGGTCGTCCACAGTCTGGCGGTCGCCACACGAAACCGTGCGGATTTCGTGAACGCCGGCGTGCGCATCGTCGATCCGTTCGTTGGTTGAGGTCGCGACGGTATTCGGTTTCAGTGCTCGTGGACGCAGGTGGGAAACTCCGCCAACACCTGGTTGCCGGGATAGCGCAGCTCCTCGATCAGCCCGGCGCGGGACGTGTAGTAGCCGTCGGCGACCGTCGTTTTCACCGCACGGAAGAACTCGACGCGCGGCTCCGTCGCGGTGTTGCTTTAGTATCGTCGCCCGTGCGTGTGCGGCCAGGTTCGACGTGTGCTGTGCAGAATTCGAATCCGCCTGTGGTTTTGAAATTGGCGTCCCCGTCGTGGACGCGTTTCGAACTTTTGCCATTTGCCTGCCGCCAGCGGCCCACTACCATGTTCTCCGTCTCAACCCGCCCACAAAGTCGAAGTGGGTGTCGCGGCTCATCACAGGAATCGCATGCTGCCGGCTGAGCGCGGCGATCCACACGTCGTTGGCGGGAATCGGCGTGCCAGCACCCTTCAGTTCCAGCCGGATGGCTGCGTAGTGCCGCGCGGTCTCAATTCCAACATCAAGAACGGTGCATCTGTCCAGCATTCGCTGCAGGGACCGTTCGTACGCCTCTCGGTGGCGAGACCGCGCGATACCGAACGCGAACTCCCCGGCTACAATGACGGGGATCGCAATCTCGCGCGCGCTGGACACGATCTCAACCGCTTCCGGCGTTCGGTCAAGATAAGCGGAAAGAGCATTCGTGTCCAAAATCAAGTCCAGTCCTCAGGTTCGATTTGTTCGAATTCTTCGTCGACAATCTTCTGTATCCGAATGGTCTCTTTGTGGAGATGGGCCAGTTCGCCCGCACATTCCAGCCAGGGCCTACCCTTGCGCCGGCTGCCCAGGGAAAGCTTTTCTTCGACAGCTTGCGTAACGAACTCGCGCAATGGAATTCCCAACGCGCTGGCGGTGGCCTTGGCCTTGCGAAAGGTCGGGTCCGGAATCTCCAGCGTGGTCTTCATGAAGCCAGTATCCCATATTTATGGGACACCCGCTCGTCTGGATTGGTCAGGACGCCCCAGACGCTCGAAGCGAGGAAAGCCTGGGCTCGATCTCGCTCAGTCCTCCGGTGGCTGCCACCCGCGAGCAATCCGCAATCCGTGACGGCTTCTTACCGGTAGCCGCTTCCGAGAACATCCACCGGACGACCGCTGCCTCCTTCTCACCCAGCGGGCCGGGGTTTCGCGTCCCCGAACGCGACGCGATCATCCGGCCGGCTGTTTCCGACCAGGAACAGCGGTTCCCCGGCGGCCGGAAAAGGACCAAAGCCGTATCTGAAGACATTTCGCGGGCGAAGCAGCGCCCTATTGCACGGGAACCCGCACCGCCGCCCCCCTCACCCACGCCGCGCTGATCTGGATGGACGCAAGCCCGGGTCGAGTATCAGCGGGCAGTCTGAAATCGACGCGGTAAGTATCGGTCGTGGTGGGCACGCCCAACTGGTTGATCGCTGGCGAAGGGGTCCCGTTCACCAACACTTCCACGGGAGAATTGACGACAGCGAAAGCCGGGCCGTCCGGGAAGGGGTCGCCGGGATTCACCGCCGGACGCGTAGGTCCCAAGCCTCTGGCGTACACGATCAGAATCTCCCCCGCGCGGGCCGGCTTGCCCGGCGTGACCAGACTGTAGTCCTCGTGAAAAACAACCGGGCCGTCAGGGCCGATGAGGATCTCCGGCCGAAACAAGGGGAAAATCTGGAACACGACACGCCCCCGCCCTCCACCGTTGGTTCGGCGAAGGGAAGGGTCCTCGGCCTGCGACGTCAGCCTGACGCCGGTTGTCTGGACAATGCTACAAGTTCCCCTTGCCCCCATGAACGGTCCGGTACCACCAACGATCGCGCCAGCGCCGCCCGTCCCCGGAAGCGATCCGGGCGCGGCAGCGCCTCCCGACAGCCCCGTCACGTAAATGTTCCCGATCGCGCTTCCGTCGGGCTTCAGAAACTCCCACTTGAACTCCACTGTCGTCCCCCGCACCATGTCGGCGACCGCCTGCCCCGGGTTTGGGCTGGGAGTTAAGAGAAGGGCCTGCGTCTGGAGCACCATGATACCTTTCGCCGGGCTGCCGTTGATGGCCGTGACGTCCGCGAGGATGACATTGGTGAAGAAATTCGCGGGGGGGTTCGGCGTCTGCGGTCCGGGAGTCCGGGCCAGCCTGGACACGTCAGATACGTCGTTGATGTAGACGACGTAGTTCTCCACGGCCACTTGCAAGATCACGGGAACTTCCTGCGCGGCCCCTCCCGCGGCCAGAAGGAGCGCGCACGCTGAAACACGAATGGAAAAATGAGTCATGGTCTATCTCCCTTTTAGATTTACTGCACTGGAACCCGCACCGCCGCCCCCCTCACCCACGCCGCACTCAGTTGAACGGTCATCACGCCGGCCGCGGCGCCGGCGGGCACGCGAAAATCGACGCGGTAGGTATCGGTCGTGGAGGGCACGCCCAACTGGTTGATGGCTGGTGAGGAGCTCCCGTTCACCAACACTTCCACGGGAGAATTGACGATAGCGAAAGCCGGGCCGTCCGGGAAGGGGTCGCCGGGATTCACCGCCGGACGCGTGAAGCCCAGGCCCTTGGCGTAGACGATCAGGATCTCCCCCGCGCGGGCCGGCTTGCTTGAGGTCACCGGGCTGTAGTCCTCATGAAAAACAACCGGACCGTCAGCGCCGACGAGCACCTCGGGACGATATGCCGGCAGAAGCTGCACAATGAAGCTCGTCCGGCCCCCGCCGTGCACGCGCCTCAGGGACGGGTCCTCCCTGTAGGATGTGTTGCGGGCCGGAACAGCGGCGGGAGTTCCGCTGACCGATCCCCCTCGCACTCCGAAGAACGCTCCCGTTCCTCCGGTAATCCCGATGTTACCTTGAGTGGCATTGGACGGTGAGCCGGGCGGCGGGGGCCCACCACCCAGGCCTTGAGCGAACAGGCTGCCGATGGGGCTTCCCTCGGACTTCAGGATCTCAAAGGTCCAGAGTCTAAAGACTCCGCGGTCCAAATCACTAGCCAAAGATATTTGAAATTTTGAACCTGCGCTCCAGCGTGGCGAGCGAGCGTGAATTCGTAACGGGGGTGTTCGAGTACTCCGCAGCCTCAAGGGAACGAAACCTACGGTTTCTTTCCCTTGGA
>Ga0247727_10002134_pt1 | contig 45669 bp, 36 predicted proteins | sample WisWelCaveWW1625_FD_202498 | JGI IMG/M metagenome (GOLD analysis project Ga0247727, IMG submission 202498) | Biofilm microbial communities from Wishing Well Cave, Virginia, United States - WW16-25 | ecosystem: Environmental > Aquatic > Deep subsurface > Groundwater > Cave microbial mat | place...
GCTCGTTGCCGGATTGAAAGAAAAATCGAAAATTCTGCTAACACGAAAACCCGAAAATCCAAATCAGTTAAGTCTTGAATAATCAAAAACCCTAACCAAATGTGGCATTATGAAACCATTTCCCAGAAATGAAATCTCTAGGCTATTCTCACGCCGTCCCTACGGGACAGAATCCTTGCCTGCTAACTTAATGACATGGACTGTTTACTGCTCACTGATTACTGGTCAGCGGCCGAAATAAATCGCTGCTAATCCGATCAACATATCCGCTTTGAGCACGGCGCTGAGCTGCCGCATGCGCGGCGGCGCCGGATTTTTCCACAGGACGTAGATCGCCGCGACGAGCACGAGATCGACGCCGCCGATGACGATCCACAAATACGTGATATTATAAATACCGCGATAAAATGGCAACAACGTCGCAAGGATTAATAATACGAATGCCACAGTAGCCGCTGCTTGGGCGGCGCCAAGACCGTAAACCAACGGCAACGTGCGCGCTCGCATCGCCCGGTCACCGGCCTGATCTTCGATGTCTTTAATCACTTCCCGGCCGAAATGAAAAAGGAAGGAAAACGCTGCCGGAAAAATACCCGCCCGCCAATCCCGGTGCCATGAGCTTGCAAGTGTGACAACGTCGTTCAAAGAACTCATTCCCAAAATTCCATCGGAGGCCTCTGCCCGTGAAAGGCCGGCCTGCGCAGCAATCGCACCGTAAATGAACGCCAGAGCCGTTGCCGCGCTGACGGCGAGATTGCCGGTGAGCGGTTGGCGTTTGAGCCGGAGGCTATAAACGACCAACAGGATCGAGCTGCCAACTGCGATCATCAAAGCGGCTTTATTAATGAATATACTAAAAAAATTGCCGCAAGCCAATAAAAATATCGTGAAGGCAAGCGCCGCTGCCGGCATGAGACGCTCGGAAGGCAAAACGCGCTGCGGCCGATTGATGCGGTCGATGTCGAGGTCGCACAGATCGTTGATGACGTTGGCGCCGGCGGCGATCAACATGCCGGAAATCATCGCGCCGGCGACGGCGAAAGTAAAATCGAAAGGCTCGACCAACGCCGCGGCCACCAAAATCGCCAACCCGGTGATGGCGACATTCAATGGACGGGTAATAATGAAAAGCGCCAAAATGGTTTGACTGACAAACGCTGTTTTCTTTTTGCCTTTTTCTTTTTGCCGTTTCATTTAATCTTCGCCGGCGCTTTCTGGCCGGCGGGAATGAGCGAAATGAAGTTATATCCGGCCTTGCGCTGCTCGAAATCCGCTTTGGCTTTTTTCAACCACTCCGGCTGCGCCAACAAATCGAGCGTCGAATAAGCCAGCGCCCGCGCCGCGACGAACATGCCCTTCTCACCGATTGAAGTGCCGGTACACGCGACGATTTGCCAACTATGGCCCGGCGCACCGAACGTGTAGCTGGCCGCGGTCAAGCCGCCGGTCGGCACCATCCAGCTCACGTCACCCACGTCGGTCGAAGCCTTGCCTTTTTCCGGCTCGTTGGGAAGCGGCTCGATGGTTTCTGCGAGCGCGTACTTGAATGGACCTTTTAACGGCTCCTGGGTTTTGCGCGCAAAATTTTTCTCTTCTTCGGTGAATTGGGGCGGGCCGATCAGCTCGAGATTTTTGTGGATGAGCTGCGATAACGGCAGATTCGGCAAAATTTCGTGCGTGTCGGAATCGATGTGCCAATCAACGATCGTGCCGGTCATCAACGCCGCGCCTTTGGCAATGTCGGTCAGCCGTTGAAACATGTATTCCACATCGCTGTGCTCGTCGGCGCGCAAATAATACCACACTTGCGCCGCCGGCGGCACCACGTTCGGTTGGCCGCCGCCGTCGGTAATGACGTAGTGCATGCGGCTGTCTTCCGGCAAATGCTCGCGCAGAAAATTCGCGCCGACGTTCATCAACTCCACGGCATCGAGTGCGCTCTTCCCCTCGTGCGGCGAGCGGGAGGCGTGCGCCGCCAGGCCGCGAAACGTATATTTCACCGAGACTAAAGCTTTCGTGGTTCCATAAGACGAGCGCGTTTGATCGCCGGCGTGCCAGTGCAAAACCGCGTCGCAATCATTGAACAAGCCCGCCTTGGCCATATAGATTTTGCCGATGAGGGTCTCTTCCGCCGGCGTGCCGTAGAGACGAATCGTGCCCTTTAAGCCGTGCTTGGCCATCGCCTGGCGAGCAGCGATAGCGGCGGTTGTGCTCGCCGTGCCGAAAATGCTATGTCCACACGCGTGGCCGTTGGCGCTGCCCTCGCGCTCCTCCCGCGCCGGCGAAGCCTTCTGCGAGAGGCCGGGCAAGGCGTCGTATTCCGCCAAAATGCCGATGATCGGATGGCCGCTGCCAAAGCTGGCGATGAATGCCGTCGGCATATCGGCCACGCCGCGCTCGATGGTGAACCCATTCGCTGCCAGCCAATCCGCCAACGTCTGACTCGATTGATGCTCGGTGAGGCCCAGCTCGGCAAGATTCCAAATGCGGTGATTGACTTCTTTGGCTTTGGCCTCATTTTGCTTGATCCATTCGTTGGCTGCGGTTTTTTGCGGCGTCATTTGGGCGTGCGCCAATTCGACGCCGCAAAAGAAAACGAGCCAGCTTAACAGGCAAAAACGCTTTGTGCAAACCATGTCAGCTTCCTCCTCAGCAAATTTTTTTATTATTTTGCCATAATCATTTTGCCTTTGAACAGTCTGAGCTCAATCCCGCTTGAACTTGCTGTAATCCGGATGGCGATATTCACTCATGCCGCTGCCTTCGATATCGATCAACGCCTTGACTTTGAGCGGCAGGCCGAAGAGATTGATGAAGCCTTCGGCGTCGTGCTGATTGTAAACGTCGTCCTCGCCGAACGTCGCGTAATCTTCACGATATAGCGAGTAGGGCGATTTGCGGCCTTCGACGATGACGTTGCCTTTGTAGAGTTTCAGCCGCACCGTGCCGGTAACTTTCTCCTGCGTCTTTTGGATGAACGCATCGAGCGCTTGCCGCACCGGCGTGAACCACTGGCCGTTGTAGATCAGCTCCGCGTAGCGCGGCGCCAGCATTTCTTTCATACGCAATACCTGGCCAGAGAGCACGACACTTTCTAATTCCCGATGCGCGACGTAAAGGATCGTCCCGCCGGGCGTCTCGTAAACGCCGCGCGATTTGATGCCGACGAGGCGATTCTCCACCATGTCCACGCGGCCGATACCGTTCTCGCCGCCGAGACGATTGAGCGCTATGAGCAGCTTGACCGGCGGCAGTTTCTCACCGTTTAAAGCGACCGGCTCCCCTTTCTCAAAATCAATGGTAATGACGGTGGGGCGATCCGGCGCGGCTTCGGGACTGACAGTCAGGCCATAAACGCTCACGGACGCAGCTTGCCAAGGGTCTTCCAATTCGCCGCCCTCGCTGGAGCGGTGCCAAAGATTTTGGTCGTGACTGTGGATTTTTGTCAGCGTCGCAGTGATCGGCACGTTTTTCTCTTTGGCATAACGAATGGCGTCTTCGCGCGAACGAATTTTCCACTCCCGCCACGGCGCGATGACACGCAGTTTGGGGTTGAGCGCTTTGTAGGTCAATTCAAAGCGCACCTGATCGTTGCCTTTGCCGGTGCAGCCGTGCGCGACCGCATCAGCCCCTTCCTTCTCGGCGACCAGAACTTGATGCTTGGCGATGATCGGCCGGGCGAAAGAAGTGCCGAGCAAATATTGGCCTTCGTAAACCGCGCCGGCTTTGAGCGTCGGATAAATATACTCGCGAATGAACTCTTCGCGCAGGTCGTCGACATAAAACTTGTTGGCGCCGGTTTTCAGCGCCTTGGCTTCAAGCCCCTCCAGCTCGTCGCCCTGGCCAATATCGGCCGTATAAGCGATCACTTCGCATTTATAATTTTCCTTGAGCCACGGAATGATGATCGAAGTATCCAGGCCGCCCGAATAGGCGAGCACGACTTTGCGAACTTGCTTTTCCATCAACGGCTTTCCTTTCCAAAAAATGGTGATTGAAATGTGCGGGTGTGGGATGGTGCTGAATTGCAAGATTGGCGAATGCGATGACCGGAAGGAACCAAAACAGCACGACGATGACGAATTCTTCGTGCAGAAACATGATAAAAAGCGCACTGGTCACAAAAGCCGCAAAGGCTAACCAGAACAAGTTTTGCCTAGACCTCATTTTTCGTATCTCCTAGCAATATAGAAGACTGGTATCCAGGCGGTGCGTATCGGAGTCACGCGAATTTTCAATTTAGCATCATTTATGGCGCTTGCACATTTTAAAGCCTGACGATTCGTCGTCAGGCTTTATTAAAACTTGCCGAAAATTTCTTCACGTCCCCATTTCCCACGAAGACAAATATTTCTTCTGCTCCGCGGTCAGCTCGTCGATGGTGATGCCCATGGATTTCAATTTCAACGTGGCGATCCAGTTCTCGATGTCGCGCGGAACGTTGTAAACTTTAGCTTCCAACTTTTTCGCGTTTTTGATGACGAACTCGGTGGCTAGCGCTTGCGTCGCGAAGCTCATATCCATCACTGCGGCGGGATGGCCTTCGGCAGCAGCAAGATTGATGAGACGGCCTTCGCCGAGCACATACAAACGGCGGCCGTCGGTTTGCACGTATTCATCGACAAACGGGCGCACATCTTTGTTCGTCGCTTTGGACATCGCCGACAATTCATCGAGATTGATCTCAACGTTGAAGTGGCCGGAGTTGGCGATGATGGCGCCGTTTTTCATCAGCGCAAAATGTTCTTTGCGCAAAACGTGAATATCGCCGGTCAGCGTCACGAAAATATCGCCGATGCGCGCGGCCTCAGCCATCGGCATGACGCGATAGCCGTCCAAAACCGCTTCAATGGCGCGGATCGGATCGACTTCGGTGACGATCACTTGCGACGCCATGCCACGTGCGCGCATCGCCACGCCCTTGCCGCACCAGCCGTAGCCGGCGATGACGAAATTCTTGCCCGCCAGCAGCATGCCGGTGGCGCGCAGAATACCGTCAATCGTCGATTGGCCGGTGCCATAACGATTGTCGAAAAGATATTTGGTCATCGCGTCGTTGACGGCAATCACCGGAAATTTCAGCGCGCCGTCTTCAGCCATGGCGCGGAGACGAATCACGCCGGTGGTCGTCTCTTCCATGCTGCCGATCACGTTCGGAATGAGATCGTGATACTCTTTATGAATGACCGATACCAGATCAGCGCCATCGTCCATGGTGATTTGCGGCTTGTGTGCAATCGCGGCGTGAATGTGTTTGTAATAGGTCTCGTGGTCTTCGCCTTTGATCGCAAAAACCGGAATACCGTATTCTTTCACCAGCGTCGCGGTCACGTCGTCTTGCGTGGAAAGCGGGTTCGAAGCGCACACGACGACATCGGCGCCGCCGGCTTTCAACGTGCGCAGAAGATTGGCGGTTTCAGTGGTCACGTGCAAACAGGCCGACAGCCGATAGCCGGCGAGTGGTTTCTCTTTCTCAAAACGCTCGCGCACCAAACGCAGAACCGGCATTTCATTTTCGGACCAACGAATGCGCTTGAGCCCTTGCGGCGCCAAATTGATATCTTTGATGTGATGATTCAAGGTGGTTTCTCCTAATTTTAATGTTAGCCGGTTAACTGGTTAACGGGCAAACTGGCTAACTTTTTGCCAAATCCTTCACCTTCTCCAATTTCTCCCAAGTGAACCCCTCCTCGTCGCGGCCGAAGTGGCCATAGGCCGCGGTGGCTTTGTAAATCGGGCGACGCAAATTGAAATACTCGATAATCGCTTTCGGCGTCAGATCCCAATTTTTGCGGATCAATCTCTCGATTTCCTCATTTGGCACTACGCCGGTGCCGAACGTGTCGACTGAAATTGAAACCGGTTCGGCCACGCCGATGGCGTAGGCAACTTGCACTTCGCAGCGATCGGCCAAGTTCGCGGCGACGATATTTTTGGCGACGTGGCGCATGGCATACGCGCCCGAGCGATCCACCTTCGTCGGATCTTTGCCGGAAAAAGCGCCGCCGCCGTGCCGGCCCATACCGCCATAACTATCGACAATGATTTTGCGGCCGGTGAGGCCGGTATCGCCTTGCGGCCCGCCGACGACGAAGCGTCCGGTGGGGTTGATATGATAAACGATCTTGCGATCATCGATCATATCCGGCGGGATAACGGCTTTAATCACTTTGTCAATCATGTCCTGGCGAATCTGCTCATGCGTGGCGTCCGGATCGTGTTGCGTGGAGATGACGACGTTCTCAACGGCGCGAGGCTTGCCGTCGACATAACGCACGGAAACTTGCGACTTGCCGTCAGGGCGCAAATAGGGGACGAGTTTTTGCTTGCGGACTTCGGCCAAGCGCCGCGCCAGCTTGTGCGCGAGCATGATCGGCATCGGCATATATTCTTTGCTCTCGTTGGTGGCATAGCCGAACATCATGCCTTGATCGCCGGCGCCGGCGCGGTCGACACCCATCGCGATATCGGGCGACTGCTTGTTGATCGAAGTCAGCACGGAACAGGTGAGATAATCGTAGCCATAACTGGCATCGACATAACCGATGTCTTTGATCGTCTGGCGCACCAACGCCGGAATATCCACGTAACAATCGGTGGTGATTTCGCCGCCCACGATGGCGATTCCGGTCATGACGAAGGTTTCGCAGGCGACGCGGCCGCGCGGATCTTGGGCAAAAATTGCATCGAGCACCGTATCGGAAATTTGATCCGCGATTTTATCGGGATGGCCCTCCGTGACGGATTCGGAGGTGAATAACATCGAAGCCATAAGGCTCTCCTTAGAAATGATTTGTTTAAAAGTGAAAATCTCTATGCGGCTATGGTTACGATTGTGGCGTCACGCCGGTTGCACTTTTGCCAATCGATTTTTCAAATAGTCAATCTTTTCCACCGGAGTGGGGTCGATGCCGCTGAGCACGGCGGCGTAAACACTCGCCATATCTCCCAAAAAGATGAGCGAAAAGAACCGCGCCAATAACGATTGGCCCTCGCTCGCCGCTTCGATGACCGGCGCGCCGGTTCGCTCGATCAGCTCGCGTGTCAAATCCATCCGCGCATGCACTTGCGGATGAATCTCTCTTGGCGTTGCATCGTGATCACGCAAATAGATCACCTGAAAACGCTGATCCATCTCCCGGCGCTGACCCCAACCCACCAACTCGTTGTGATTCAGCTCGGGAAAAACATTGTGCCAGGCCAGCGTCTCGGCGTTTTCACAAAATTGTTCTTTCCAGCGCCAGGCCACGGCTTGGTAAATTTCCGGCGCATAAATCAGCGGCAGTCTTTCCCGCAGCGCCAGCGCGAGGCGTTTGGCGGCATTTTGCGGCGCCTCATTCTCGGGATGATAACGCCGGCCAAGCTGTTCCAGCAAAGCGGCCGTTTCTTTTATATCCGCTTCCGGGTTTGAAATGAAACGGCAAGCGTGCAGCGTTTTTAACAACGGCACGAAAAGATGAACCAGCGCCGAACGGGGCGGAAATCCCGGCGGCAGAGAAAACACTGGCAAGCCCTTGGCCTCGGCCATGCTCCCGGCCTTGCCGCCGGAGGTGATGCAAACAAGCTGCGCTTCACGTAGCAACGCCTGCTCGAACATCGCCAGCGTTTCTGCCGTGTTGCCGGAGTAACTCGAAACGATCACCAGCGAATGGCGATCGACAAAATCTGGCAGATGATATGAGCGGCACACCGAAAGCGGGACCGGCAGTTGATGATAGGCCAGGCTCTGCACCAGCTCGCCGCTGATGGCGGAGCCGCCCATGCCGGCAAGCACGATATTTTGAATCCGGCTCGCGTTCAGCTCGAGCCGCACGGCTTGCGCGCGCGGCAGCGCTTCGAGAAAATGCTGCGGCATGCTCAACACCCGGCCGAGCATATCCGCGCGATCGATTTTCGCGATCTCCTCGCGTGTCAGATTTTCGTTCATTACACTTTGATTTTCCATATAAAAAGCCAAACCCCGATTTTGCTTTAATCACATAATATTAAATTCGGGGTTACAAAACCATGTCCTTGAATCGTCGTCGCATATATTGCCGCATGAAATGGATGATTTCTTTGGCGGTGGAAAAATTCAAAACTTGTTGTGCCAGCTTTTCCGCCTCCTTAAAACTGGTGTGGCGAATGATTTTTTTGATTTCAGGCACGTCGATCGGGCTGACGCTCAACTCGTCGATCTTCATGCCGACCAGGAGCACGGTCGCCAGCCGATCGGCGGCCATCTCGCCGCACATGCCGACCCAAACGCCTTTGCTGTGGCCGGCGTCGATCACGTTTTTAATCACCCGCAGCACCGCCGGGTGCAGATTCTCGAATAGATGCGCGATGCGCTCGTTGCCGCGATCGACGGCCAGCAAATATTGCACGAGATCGTTGGTGCCGATGCTCAAAAAATCCACGCGCTCGGCGATGGCGTCGGCGAGCAGCGCCGCCGAGGGAATCTCGATCATCACGCCGACTTCGGTATCGGGTTCGAAAGCCTGTCCCTGTTTGCGCAATTGGCGTTTCGTTTTCTCAATCAACGCCAGCGCTTCATCCAGTTGCTCGATTCCCGAGATCATCGGCAGCAGAATTCTTGCGTTGCCGCGGGTGTTGGCGCGCAGAATGGCTTTGATTTGCGCGATAAATATTTCCGGGCGTTCGAGGCTGATGCGGATCGCGCGCCAGCCCAACATCGGATTGGCCTCGGGCGGAATGTCGATGCACTGCGGACTCTTGTCGCCGCCGACATCCATCGTGCGAATGATCACCGGATGCGGCTTGATCGCTTTCGCAATTCGACTGTACTCTTGAAATTGCTCTTCCTCGTCGGGCAAGCAGTCGCGGCCGAGATACAGATACTCGGTTCGCAACAGCCCGATGCCGGCGGCGCCGTGCGCCAACACGTCTTTAACTTCGTCGGCGTACTCGAGATTGGCGGCCAGAGTGAGATCGCGGTTATCGATCGTACGTGCCGGCAGGTCGCGCAGGTGGTCGAGTTTTTTTACCGCCGCGAGCCATTTGTTGCGCTTGGCCCGATATTGCGCCGATGTGGCTTTGTCCGGATTCACCAGCACCACGCCGTTGTTGCCATCGACGATTATCCGATCATCATTTTTGATCGCGCCGATGATTTCGCGCAAACCGACAACGGCGGGCACGCGATAAGCGCGCGCCAAAAGTGCGGCGTGGGAAGTTTTGCCGCCGAGATCGGTGGCGATGCCCTTTATTTTATGGCGATTCAGCGTGAGCGCGACCGAGGTGGTGAGGTCGTGCGACACGACGATCACGGCGTCTTCCGCCTGATTGAGAAGCTGGCGACGGTCGCCGTTGAGCCGGCGGATGACCTTATTTTTGATATCGTGCAGTTCCTCGGCGATTTCGGAGAAGTGACCGCCGCGCTTGCGGAGCTGCTCGGCATATTGGTTGATGCGTTCTTGAAAAGCATAATCCGCATTCACCAGCTCGTCGCGGATCGTCGCATTCACTTCGCCGAAGAAATACTCGTCATCCAAAACCATGCGATGGACTTCCACGATGCGATCTTGATCCTTCGCCGGCTCGCTGCCCGACTGAGCGCTGTTCTCTATCAACTCTTGCCGCGTTATTTCAAGAACGGCTTTCAGCTTCTCGATTTCTTGCGGAACTTCCGCCACCGCGATCGCCCGGCGCTCGGCTTTGACCCGATCGTCCGCAAGAAAGAAAGCGCTCCCCATGGCTATCCCCGGGGAGGCAGCCACCCCCTGCAAAATCATTTGCGCTTTAAGCTCCTGCTTTTGTTTCGGCATTGCGTCAAACACGGGGTGTCCTTTGCGAACGTTGGTTGTTTTAGTCTTCGCCAAATTTGCTCTCAAAAAGCTCGACCATTGCAGCCAGGGCCTGCTCTTCGTCGGCACCGTTGGCTGAAATCGTCAGCTCGGTTTCCATGGCCGCGGCCAGCATCATCACGCCCATGATGCTCTTGCCGTTGACGATCTGGTCGTCGCGCTTGATATGAATATCGGATTTGAAGGTCGAGGCTTTTTGCACCAGCTTGGAAGACGGGCGGGCGTGCAGGCCCATCTTGTTGCGCACGGCTAATTTTTTTTCGACCATTAGGCTTTCCGCTTCAAAATCATTTCGACCAGTTCCCGCAGCGCCGCGGCGTCGATCGCCGGCTCGAGCTGCGCCAGACAATGGCGGGCTTTCTGCAAATGATCGCTCACCGCAACCTCGGCGGCAGCGATGGCGCCGGCGGCGTAAAAAATCTGCTGCACCGCGAGAATATCGGCTTTGGCAATGGCCGATTTTTGAAAAAAAGTTTTCAGGCTGTCGCGATCTCGAACGCCGCCGTGCGTCATGACGTGAATGAATAAAAACGTCCGTTTGCGGCGTTTGACGTCGCTGCCAAAATCCTTGCCCAGAATATCTTGCGAGACCGTGATGTCGAGCAAATCATCCTGAATCTGAAAGGCCAGGCCGAGATGCTCGCCGAACTGGCGGACCAGCTTCACTTGCGTTTCGTTTGCCGCGGCCACGAGCGCGCCCATCTCAGTGCAGAGGGACAACAAACGCGCCGTTTTCCGCATGATCATGCCGAGATAATGCGGCATGGTGACGTCCTCGCGTCGCTCAAAATCACGGTCAAGCGCCTGGCCCTCGCACAGCTCGATAATGCCGTTGGTAAAAACCTGGGCGAGGCGCGGCAAATTCGGCGAGCGCGTGTTGAGCAAGCTGCGATAAGCGAGCGCCAACAGGCCGTCGCCCGCGAGCAGCGCCGTTTCGTTGTCCCACTTGCAATGCACCGTTGGCCGGCCGCGCCGCGTCGCATCGTGATCCATGATGTCGTCGTGAACCAGCGTGAAATTGTGCATCAACTCCACCGCCGCGGCCGCCGGCAGGGCTTCCTCGACCGGCCCTTTTAAAGCGTCACACGCGAGCAAAAGCAAAACCGGCCGCAACCGCTTGCCGTTGCCTTCCATGGCGTAACGAATCGGCTCGTACAAACTCCGCGGCGCCGCCGCAGTATGAGGGGGCAAAATCGCCTCGATGTATTCGTTGACTCGAGCTTTAAAAAGCGAAAATTTCGTTTCTGGCAATGACACAGGTGATCCTTGCGGCCGTGCAAATCCGGCTCATTGGTTCAAAAAAATCGGATTTTTAAATTAAGCAAAAGTAGGCTGAGAAGCAAGAAAAAGTTTCTGCCGGTCTGTTTGTGACGGCCGATCGTGTTATTGGCGGTGTACAATTGTTACAGTTTTTACTTGCGCTTTTATTGGGCAATTCGCATATTTCCCCATCGGGAATCTACAGCGCGATATGCTTTCAACAGACGTGGTGAGATAAGAATAACCAGATGGCGGCTTTTCATTTTCCAGCTTGCTTCTAATTGAGAGAAAATGTAAATTGAAAGGAGTTTATTTATGGCTCAACCTTTGCTCGACCAAATTTTAAAGCTACAAGCGGAAAGACGGCCTCGGCCGTTTGTGCGGTTGGCGTTTCCGGGTTCTGCTTTCAAAGTCATCGCGTCAAAGTATGACACCGAGCTTATCATCAAGACGCGCCGGGTTGACAAAGTCATCCACATTGCGGATGCCGACGGCGAGCATTTGATCAATTACGAATTTCAAAGCCGATATCGTCGCACGACTGCAAAGCGCATGTTTGTTTATGCGGGCGCGTTGACAGCCACCCATAATTTGGAAGTTTCGTCGGTTTTATTTCTTCTTCGGCCACCTAAAGATATTCGTTCTTTGGGCCGCTACGAGGTTGAGCTTTTTAAGCAGCGCACCAACGCGTTTGAATTCATCGTGGTGAAGTTGTGGGAGTTGCGCAATCACATTCTGGCAGGCAAGAAAGAGTACTTGCCTTTTGTGCCGTTTTTGTTGGATATTTCGCCCAAGCCCGATGTCGCGCTTTTGCGCAAACAGCGGGAATTGATCGATCTTGAGAAAAATCTCAAACACCGTGACGAGTTAATGGGTTTCTCGCTCCTTTTGGCGAAGCGACATTTTGCCCGTGAACTCGTCAAAGAAATTTTTAAACAGGAGGAACAAACCATGGATATTATTTGGGAAGACGTGCCATTTATCGGCGACAGAATCAAACAAAAGACTGCCGAAGCTCAAGCTCAGACTCTCCAAAAAACAATAATGGAGGTCTTGGCAACGCGTTTTGATGTGGCAAATGGCAAAATCGCTCGCCTGGTCAATTCCATTAACCAGCCGCAAAAGCTGGAAGTGATTTTCCGTCGCGCCTTGCGAGCCAAGTCGCTCGACACAGTCGTCAATATGCTGGAAAAAGCCAAACCACAGGCCAAGCGAAAACCGAGAAGCTAAATTTGTTTTTTGCGAGGGGAGCTATGCAACGTCTTTTCACCCTGCTGTTCCTATGCACGTGCCGGTTCGCCTCGGCGCAAGTGATTCTCTCCGAGGTGATGTACAACCCGCGCGTCAATGACAACGCCTACGAGTTTATCGAAATTTTCAATGCCAGCAGCACGGACACGGTATCGTTGTTCGGCTGGCGTATCGGCGACCAAGCCGAAGTCGATTCGCTGATTTCGCCGGATGCGTTTTACCGGTTGGCGCCGCAGCAATTTGCCGTCGTGCTCGATCCCGGCTATTTCCTCACCACCGGGATTTACGATTCGCTCATTTCCTCCGACGCTTTGATTCTCACCATTAATGACAATACCTTTGGTAGCGGCGGCCTTTCCAACAGCACGGCAGAGACGGTCGTTTTGATTGATGCAGCCGGCAACACCGTCGCACGCTATACTTACTCTCTCGGCAATCCCGACGGCATCTCCGACGAAAAAATTCTTTTGAATACCGATGACGCTTCGAGCAATTGGGCACATAGCCTGCGCCTCGACGGCACGCCGGGGCAACGCAACTCGGTTACGCCGCATCAAATCGACAGTGAGCTTGTAGCAGGCAGTTTTCTGATTTCGCCGGCCTCGTTGCGTGAAGGGCAATCTGCCATGCTCGAAGTAACTGTTCGCAATGCAGGTTTGCAAATCATTTCCGTTGCTGCAATTGAATTTTGGATTGTCGGCACCAGCGCCAATTTGCTTCTGCCATTTCGCTTGGGAGAGACGGCGTTGCCACAAGCGTTGAAATTTAGCGACACGGCCTCGGTCGTTTTTGCGTGGGATCGAATCATCGCCGGGCGCCACGAGATTGCCGCCAATCTGATTTTGCCGGCAGACGAGAATCGCGCCAACGACACGTTGCGCGCGACGATCGGCGTCAGCCACCTGCGGAATGCGGTGCGCCTCAATGAAATTATGTACGCCCCTTCTGCCGGCCAGCCGGAGTGGATTGAAATTTTCAATCCGCGATCCGCGGCCATATCGCTCGCGGAATGGTCGTTGGAAGACGAAAGCGGCACGCGTGCCCTAATTCCGAAAAATGCGCTGCTCCAGCCGCTGAGTTATCTCGTCCTGGCGGCGAGCAGCGGTATTGCCGAGGCGTTCGATATTGCCGATTCGCTCGTTATCGTTCCTGATCGTTTCCCCACACTCAACAACTCGGGAGACGTTTTGTTGCTGCGAGATTTCAATGGCGCGGTGATCGACTCGGCGGCTTATCAAGCCGATTGGGGCGCTCCCGGAATTTCCGCCGAGAAAATGTGGCACGAGCGTGACAATATCACGGCCAATTGGCGGCCGAGTGAGGACCCGCGCGGCGGCACACCCGCGGCTTTGAATAGCGTCAGTCCGCGCGAGATCGATCTGGCCGCTATTCGCATAAGGTTTGATCCACCCAACCCACGCGCCGGCGATGATGTCCGGATCAACGCAGTTATGCTCAATCGCAGCCGCCGGACGGTTGATCGTTTCGTCGTCATCTTTGCCAACGACCGCAATCAAGATGGCGTCGTGCAGGACGGCGAAGAAATCGGCACAACCATGATCGAACAAGCCGTTGCGATTGAGGACTCGGTTGTGATTGGCCGGCTTTGGCCCCAACCGCTTTCGGGAAGGTATCGCATTCTCGCCATCGTTTCAACGCCGCTTGACGCGGTTCCGGGCAACGATCGCGTCTCGGCGCGATTGTCGGTAGGATATGGCTCGCGCAGCGTCGTCATCAACGAAATTTATTATGCGCCCTACTCGGACGAGGCGGAGTGGGTCGAATTTTATAACCGCAGCAGCCAACCGGTCGATCTTTCCGAATGGCGGTGGCGCGACGCCGGCGCGGAATTTCCCATCGTGTTTCCAGATTCGGCATCGATCATTGCGCCCGGCGAATTTGCCCTGCTCGCTGCCGGTCGCGATGTTGCTCAGGCAGATTCGCGCGTGAAGCTCATCGTTCCCAAAACGTGGTTGACTTTGAACAACGATCATGATCAACTCGTGCTGGCAGACTTTCATGGCCGCGTGCAGGATAGTTTGTCTTATTCGCAAGATTGGGGCGGCCAAGCCGGTGTTTCGCTCGAACGCATCAATCCGCATCTCGCCGGCGCTGACAGCAGCAATTGGAGCAGTTGTGTCGATCCCAATGGCAGCACCCCGGGCCGGCCCAACAGTATCTTCACGGAGTTTGTGCCGAGCCAGGCAACAGTGACGGTTTCGCCGCAACCCTTCTCTCCGGATAGCGACGGCCACGATGATGCGGCCATCATTCAAATTCAAGTACCCGCCACCACCGCCACCGTCCATCTGAAAATCTATGACGTGCGCGGCCGCCTCGTACACCAGCTTTTGAACAACGCGCCGGTCGGCGCCACGCACCAGGTCATTTGGAACGGACGCGACGCGGTCAACCAGCCCGTGCCAATGGGATTGTACATTGTTTATTTGCAGGCGATTCATGCGACCGGCGGCATTTTAGTCGAAGCGCGAACGACATTGGTCCTGGCGAGAAAGTTGAATTGAGCGGGCAAAATTTATGTTCTCTCTCTTCCTTGACGAATCCGGCGATCTGGACTTTGACTTCAACAAGCCCGGCACGACGAAATATTTTGTTGAAACGGTGCTGTTGCTGCCCGATACCGCCGCCAAACGCGCGATGGAGAAGGCGGTTGAACGAACGGTCAAATACAAAATCAGCCCAAGCCGGCAAGACCGCAGCGCGTTGGAGTTGAAAGGTGCGGAAACGGTTTTTGCCGTCAAGCGCTATTTCTGGCGGCAATGTGCGCCAATTGATTTTGAAAGAAGTGACTTGGCGTGGTATGATTGCTTTTCCGGCAAGATCAAACGTGAGATAAAATTCTCAGCCCCAAAATAAAAAAGAGTGATCCCTACTAAGCTTTTATCCAGGGCTTGACGCACAGCTATGGAGCGAAACACCCCGGCCGCTTAATAGGACTTACTCACTCTTTCTGTTATAAAAGATAAGCTCTTGCCGTTTAAAAGTCAAGCAATTTTTTTGTCCAACAAAAGAGAGCGAAGTTAACATGCCCATCATCGACATTCACATTCACATCCAGCCGTGGGAGCAGCTCAAGCCGGAAGTTTATGCCAAGATGACCGGCGGTCGCAAAGACCTGGCGGCGATTGAAAAATTTATTCAATCGCCCAAAGCCTTTTTGGAGTTTCTCGATGCCAACGGCGTCGAGGCTGCCGGACTCATCAATTACCCGAGTCCCGATCTCATGGGGTTCACTGCAGCGACAAACGACTTCGTCGCCAAATATTGCAAAGAGAATCCCCGGCGACTTATCGCCTTCGGCGGCGTGCATCCGCGCTTCTGCGACGACGTCGATGCGGAGATGAGGCGGTTGCTAAAATTGGATATTCGCTGTTTGAAAGTGCATCCGCCGCACCAAGCCATTGCCGCCAATGAATATCGCTATGGCGATGCGGGACAGGAGGAACTCTATCGCCGCGCCGAGCAAGAAAACATGCTGATGATGTTCCACGGCGGCACCAGCGTTTTCCCCGGCGCGCGCAATGTTTATGCGGACACCATGCCGATCGACGACGTCGCGGTTGATTTTCCCAATTTGAAAATCATCATCGCGCACGCCGGCCGGCCGCTGCACACGGAGACGACGTTCTTTCTGCTGCGCCGCCACAAAAATATTCACATCGATATTTCTGGCATTCCACCGAAAAAATTGTTAGATTATCTGCCGCGCCTCGATGAAATCGCCGGCAAAACGCTTTGGGGCACGGATTGGCCCAGCCCCGGCGTGACCGATATGCGCAAGAACATCGACGATTTTCTGGCGCTGCCGATTTCACAACAAATGAAAGACGCGATTTTGTATGAGAATGCGCTGCGATTGCTGGAAGAATGTGGTGCCGTATAAAATTAAAGACAACCACGTGCCTCAAAAAAATTACCAACGGATGAAAAGCGGCCAACGGATTTCTAAAAGTTGTTTTTATCCGTTGGCGATTTTAAATATTTTGATTGAATGGTTAATTGAATAGAAATAACTACACCATGAAAAGTGTCTTCCTCAACCAACACGGCGACGAATCTGTTCTCCAATACGGCGAGTTGCCCGATCCAGTCGCCGGCCCTGGACAAGTTTTGGTTGAAATCAAAGCCTGCGCACTGAATCATCTCGATCTGTGGGTGCGTCGCGGGCTGCCGACGCTAAAGCTGCCGATGCCGCACATTCTCGGCTCGGATATTTCCGGTGTGGTGGCGCAAGTTGGCGAGGGCGTTGCGCATGTTCAAGCCGGACAGGAAGTGATCATCTCCCCCGGCGTTTCCTGTGGCTACTGCGAGCAATGTCTCTCGGGCTTGGACAACAACTGCCGAGAGTACGGCGTGATCGGCGAGCACATCCATGGCGGCTACGCGCAATTTATATCGGTGCCGGCGCAGAACGTTGTGCTGAAACCGCCGAATTTGAATTTCATCGAAGCGGCCTCATTTCCGCTCACGTTTCTCACCGCGTGGCACATGTTGGTGGCTAATTGCCACGTTCGCCCCGGCGATTGGGTGCTCATTCTCGCGGCGGGCAGCGGTGTCGGTGTGGCTGCCATTCAAATCGCCAAACTGCACAATGCCACGGTGATCGCTGCCGCGGGCAGCGACGCCAAATTGGAAAAAGCGCAAGCGCTCGGCGCAGATTTTTTGATTAATTATGAAAAACAAAATTTCCGCGAAGAAGTGCGCCAGCTCACGGACAAGCGCGGCGTCGATATTGTCTTCGAGCACGTCGGCGAGAAGACGTGGGACGATTCCATCAAATCGCTGACGAAAGGCGGCAAGATCGTGACCTGCGGCGCGACCACCGGTTACCGGGCGATGACGGATTTGCGTTACGTCTACTTTCGCAATTTGAAAATCTTCGGCAATATCATGGGCTCGAAGAGCGAAGTTCTGCGCATTGCGGAGTTTTTCAAAATGGGCAAGTTCCGCCCGGTGATCGATCGCGTCTTGCCGCTGGCCGAAGCGCGTGCAGCGCATCGCATTTTGGCGAATCGCGAGCAGTTTGGGAAAGTGGTGCTGGAAATTTAACAAAATGTTTGCTTTGATAAATTTTAGAAATTTATTAAGTTATAGATAACTGTTGAGTGCCGCCTTGCAAAAGCGTAAACGGAAAATTTCAACATTGTTCGATTCTGGTGCCTTGATCACTTCGGCGAAATTTCATATTCGCAAAAAGTTGATCGTTGACTATTTAGTCGATTGCTGTCGCATTATTATTCCTTCTGAAGTTAAACACGAAACCGTAGACATGGGGTTACTCTTTGGTTATCAGGATGCCAGAGACTTGGCAAATCGACTGAACGCCGGACATTTTCTTGTTTTAAACACCACCTTCCGCAATAACGAATTAGAATCAGCCTTAACGAATTCAGGTTTAGAAAATGCGGATTGCGCCGTGATTCATACTTGTAAACAGATGTCGAAGCAAACACGACTAATAACAGATGATCATAAATTGTTCATTTGCGCGACACGTTTGGGGTTATCGCCAATTTTTCTTCCTGACCTCATTCTGCTGTTGGTAAATAAAGGATGGATGAAAACGCCTTTGGCTATGGAAATACTTGAGACTGTACAGCCTCGTTACACCAAAGGTTTTATTGAGTTGACTCTTAAACGTTTGAAAGGAGTGATCTAATATGACAACTGCAATTTCGATTGAATTAGATGACCAGTTGTACCGTTTTATTACTTATCTCCAAAAGAGCAAGCGAATTCCATCTCGGCAAGTGACGATTGATCTCTTAAAAGCCGGTTATCATCAACAAGTACGGCAATTATATAATCAATATTTAAAGGGCGAGATCACTTTTCGCCGCATGGCGAAAGAGCTTGGCTTGGAATATCGTCAATTATATGGATTGCTTGAAGAGTTGAATTTACCTCTTGCGTAATCCCCTCCCAAAAAAATTATTCATATAATTTTACTACTATGAAACGGATCATCAAGGGCATAGCCGTTATCGGCGCCGGCACCATGGGCCGGGGCATTGCTTACGTCTCTTGCCTGGCCGGCTATGCCACCAAACTCTATGATGTGGAAGACAATATTCTGAACAAAGCGGTTGAAAATATCGCGGGCAGTTTTCGCAAGGCGGTCGGCAAAGGCATTCTTACGCCCGCCGGTGTTGAGCAGGCACTGGCGCTTTTACAAACCACCACGGATTTGTACAATGCCGCGCAAGCCGCCGATTTCGTGATCGAAGCGATTCCGGAGAAAATTGATTTGAAGATCGACTTGTTTCGCCAACTCGATCAGATGGCGCCAAAGCACACGATTTTTGCCACCAACACTTCCTCACTCTCGATAACCGAAATGGCCGGAGCAACGCAGCGCGCGCCGCAAGTCATCGGCATGCACTTCTTCAACCCCGTGCCGGTGATGAAGCTGATCGAAATCATTCGCGGGTTGGAAACGTCGGAAGAAACCATTGCCGCCACGCAGGAAGTCGCGCAGTTGATGCAAAAAGAAACGGTGGTAATCAACGAGTCGCCCGGCTTCATCACCACGCGCATCAACGCGATGATCGGCAACGAGGCGTTTTACATGCTGCAAGAAGGCGTCGCTTCGGCGCGGGAAATCGACAAAGCGTTGAAGCTCGGACTCAATCACCCCATGGGGCCATTTGAGCTGGTCGATCTCGTCGGCCTCGACGTGCGCTTGAACATTCTCAATTTTCTCCACCAAACGTTGGGGGAAAAATTCCGGCCATGTCCGCTGATGGTGAAATATGTGAAAGCCGGCCGGCTCGGGCGCAAAGCGGGTAAAGGGGTTTATGATTATTCATAGCGAGCCATACTTGGTTCGGTGTTTGCAATTGAAGAATTAAATCTACCGCTTGCATGGCGAGCGCTGTCTGATTGTTCCATTGCAGAAAACTCAGCAGCGGCGCTGCTGAGCAAAGGCAAAACTTCATTGAATCAAGGAAAATGAACATGCAAAACCCCATGGCCCGTTTCAAAACACAACTCAAAGCGTTTCGCGAAGATGACGACGCCCGCTGGAAGTATGAAGAAAACGAAGTGCAGCGGCAACTGCGTATCTTAAAGGAGACGGGATACAACGACGCGAGTTTTAAAGAAGAGCTTAAAAGAGCGGGGATCAACGTCGGCGCCGTCGAGCAAGATTCACAAAAGGAACTGGCCATTCCAGTCTACGGTACATCCACCTTATGTGGTCACCTGCCGTTTTACCGGCTATCGCGAGGCGGAGGGCGTATCCCTGCAATCCCCGCACCTTCGTGCCGATGTAATCGATCTCAATCCGGAGCAACAGCACACCTTTCTGCGACAGTGGTTTCGTGCAGCGTTGCTCGAAAGCTTGGAAGAGCACGAAACCAGCGAATCCGTACGTTTGCAAGAAATTGAATACGAAGCTGCTGCCCAAGCCGAAGCGATCATGGAGTTCCTTAGCAAGGAAGAAAACCGTTCATTGCGCGACATGGCCAGTATTCCTGTGCTACTCCAAATTATGGCAATAGTTTGGAAAGAGCAGGGTAGTCTTTCCGGCGAGCGCGTTGAGCTTTACAGCCGCTGCATTGATTATTTGCTCGACTATCGGGACAAGATGAAAAAGATTGAACCATTAATGAGCGCAGCCAAAGCACGGCTGGTGCTACGACCGCTGGCACTGTGGATGCAGAACGATTGGCAAAAAGACGAAGCACCCCGCGTAGATATTGAAAAGCAGATTGCGACAACACTGCGGGTTGTACGACCGGGCACGCAACCCATCGAGTTTCTCGAAAACATTCGGGATCGCGCAGGAGTGTTAGTCGGTTCCGGTGCGGACACTTATACTTTTCAGCATAAATCTTTTCGTGAATTTCTTGCTGCTCTCGAAATTGCTAATCAGCACTTAGTGGATTTGCTAATCGAAAATTTCGGCAGTGCTTGGTGGCAAGAAACTCTTCTCTTTTCCGCCGGATTGACCAGTCCGGAAATTTTCCCGGCATTTATTGAAAGCTTTCTCAAACACGAAAAAAACGGTGGCCCCACCTCGCCCTTGCTCTTACAATTAGTGCACGAAGCCGCCTCGAGGCCAATAGCGCCGTTTGAGAAAATTATCAGTGACCAGAGACTCACTTGGCAAAAGCGTTACAATGCTCTGCAATGTGTACGGCTCCTTCGCTCTGAGGCAGCGATAGAGTTGGTGAAAAGGGCGCAGCATGACAAAGAATTAAGGGTTCAGCAACTGGCACAGCAGATTTTGAGAGAATGGGAAGTGGTTAAACCGCCGGTTGTTTTGACGGAAAGATCAGATCGTTTCTTTAATCCAATTGAAAATAATGCCGAATATATCCTCATTCCCGGTGGCACCTACAATTTCTCCGCGAATAGCAAAATTGTACAAATACCGGGTTTGTATTTCGCCAAATATCCGGTGACCAACAAGCTCTACGAAATTTTTCTTGATGCATTACCCAAAAATGAACAGGATAAATACCGTTCCATCTACGCCTACGACAAACGCTTCAACGGTAATGATCAACCAGTGATCGGAATAAGTTGGGCTGTTGCGGTGGCATACTGCGAATGGCTCACGGAGCAAGGAGCAAAAGGCAAGAAGCAAGAAGAAAAGATGGTTTTCCGGTTGCCGCTGGAGGAAGAGTGGGAATGGGCAGCGAGTAGAGGAAGAAGAAAATATCCGTGGGGGAATGATGAGCCTGATGACACCCACGCCAACTACGGAAAGAAAGTAGGTCACACCACACCGGTAGGTTCTTATCCGGCCGGGGTGACGCCAGAAGGGCTAATGGATATGGCCGGGAATGTTTGGGAATGGATGGAAAACAAATATACTCATAATATAATGGCACGTTCTCTACGTGGCGGCTCGTGGATCTACTCCACCGACTGGCTGCGGTGTTCCGCTCGTTACGGCTTCCATCCGCTCGATGGGAACAGTGTCATCGGATTTCGTGCGGTGTGCGGCCAATCTTGATTTTTGAAATAGATTTTATGGCGCTTTCTTAGCGTCGCTCGTTTGGCCTCTGCCAGCAAATTCCACATTGACAAAGAGCGCGAAGTTTTGTATGTTTCATTTGGTCTCTCAGCTATCATAAATAAGCGATAACCAGTGAACCAGTTTAACCACGAGTGCTAAGAGGTTACGATGCCAGATTTAATGGAGAAAATCCAAGAATTACCACCTGAACTTCGGCGAGAAGTGCATGACTTTGTCGATTTTCTCGCACTCAATAACCCGCGAGAAAACAAAAAAAATTGCGCCTCAATTGGGCGGGCGCCCTGCGAGAGGTTCGTGACCAGTACACCAGCATTGAGCTTCAAAAAAAAAGCTCTTGAATGGTGGGGTGACTGATGATTTGGTCGATACTAACGTTTGGCTGGAATTGCTGCTCGAGCGTGAAAGAGCTGAAGAAGCTCGCCAATTTTTTAATCAGGTGGAAGCTGATTTATTGGCGATCACGGAATTCTCTTTGTATTCGCTTGGAATTATCCTCACGCGATTGCACAAAGGGGAAGTCTTCCATGAATTTTTGTCAGACACTCTTAATGATTCGGCCGTGAGGTGTATCCGTCTCAACACTGAAGAGCTGAAGCAGATTCTTGTTGTGCAAAGGCAATTCCAACTCGATTTCGATGACGCCTATCAGTATGTTGCTGCCACCCGGAATGGCTATACCCTGATCAGCTTTGATCATGACTTTGACCGTACGGCGCTTGGTAGAAAAACGCCTGCGCAAGTCGTGTGAGAATGATGGCTTTAAAAATGATTGACCGAGCCTAAACTAGACAGAAATCAGGAAAGGAAACGTTATGAAAATCACCATAGTCGGCGCCGGCCACGTTGGTGCGACCACCGCGCTGCGGCTGGCGGAGAAAAGATTGGCGAATGAAGTGGTTGTCATTGACATTCTCGAAGGCATTCCCTCGGGCAAAGCGCTAGACTTGTGGGAATCCGCGCCGGTGGAAGGTTTTGATTGCAAGGTCATTGGCTCGACGAATGATTATGCACTGACCAAAAATTCCGATCTCGTCGTCATCACCGCCGGCCTCGCGCGCAAGCCCGGGATGAGCCGCGACGATTTGCAGGCGACCAACGCCGGCATCGTAAAAACCGTGACCGAAAATGTGGCCAACAACTCGCCGCAGTGCAAAATCATCACCGTCACCAATCCGCTGGATGTCATGACCTACGTCACGATGAAAGTGAGCGGCTTCGAGCCGAACCGCGTGTTCGGCATGGCCGGCGTGTTGGACACGGCGCGTTATCGCACGTTCATTGCGATGGAACTCAACGTTTCGGTGCGCGATATTGCCGCGCTGGTGCTCGGCGGCCACGGCGATGATATGGTGCCACTGCCGCGCCTCACCACCGTCGGCGGTATTCCGCTCACGGAACTGCTCTCGCAAGATCGCCTCAACGCCATCGTCGATCGCACCAAAAACGGCGGCGCTGAAATCGTGAAATATCTCAAAGAAGGCAGCGCTTATTATGCGCCTTCTGCAGCCGTTGCAGAAATGGTGGAATCCGTGATGCACGACTCCAAGCGCGTTCTGCCCTGCGCCGCTTGGCTCAGCGGGCAATACGGCTTGAAAGACGTTTACGTCGGTGTGCCAGTCAAGCTCGGCAAGAACGGCGTCGAGCACATTTACGAATTGAAGCTGAGCGACAGTGAAATGAAGATGCTGCAAGACTCGGCCGGACGAGTGAAGGAGAATATTGCGAAGCTGAAACTGTGAATCAGGGGCAGTTGCAGTAGCAGTGGCAGTGTTAGATGGCAAGCTTATGCCATTAATTTAAGCGAAGATGTCACTCCGAGCCGGACGATTCGGCAAATCCGGATACCCACTGATAAGTTCGGATACTTAAAGGCGGCCACCCAGCCGCCTTTTCTTTAAATTCCGTTTGCAAAAAAGCCTTTGCAAATGGGCGCAAAAAGATTTATATTTAAAGTTACTTTTTTATAGCTTTGGTTTGTACGGAGGTAATGGAGCAAAGGGAGTACAAGAGTAGTGTGTGATCAAGCGCTTCGCGACGATGCGATCCACCATGATTTTAGGGCTGCCCTAATCAACAAGGATTTTTCTGCTACTGCCGCTGCTACTGCTACTTCCCGCTGACTCATAGAAGTCCAAGACACTAAATTCCAAGGAGGCATATTGTGGCTGCTGCTATGCAGGCGTATTCCCGCGAGAAAGAAACATTCAGCCTATCTCCGGAAACGGCGCGCCAATGGTATCAATTGATGCACACCAGTCGTTTGATCGACGACAAAGCCTGGCTGCTTTTCAAACAAGCCAAAGGCTGGAGTTATTTGGCAACCGTTGCCGGTCACGAGGGCATTCAGCTTGCGCTCGGCCTGTCCTTTCGTCCCAATACGGATTTTCTTTTTCCATATTATCGCGATCAACTGACCTGCCTCGCCGCCGGGCTTTCGCTTGATGAAATTTTTCTCAACGGCCTGACTCGCCGCGATGACGTTGCCAGCGGCGGCCGGCACATGTCCAATCATTTTGCCAAGCCCGCCATCGGCATTCAAAACGTTTCGAGCTGCGTGGCGAATCACGCGCTGCACGCCGTCGGCGTGGCGCGCGCCATCAAATATTATAAGTCCGACGCCGTCGCGTTCGCCAGCTTCGGCGAGGCTTCAACTTCCGAAGGCTACGTTTACGAAGCGTTCAACGGCGCCAGCCGCGAGCGCCTGCCGGTGATCTTCGTGATTCAAAACAACAAGTACGGCATCAGCGTGCCGCTGCACGAGCAAACCGCCAATGAGATCGTCACGGACAATTTCGCCGGCCTCAAATACGTCCACATCATCCGCTGCGATGGCACCGATCCGGTTGACAGCCGCAACGCGATGGATGAAGCACGCGCTTATGTCCAAACCGGCAGCGGCCCAGCGATCGTTCACGCGCAATGCGTGCGCATCGGCCCGCACTCCAACAGCGACCGCCACGAGTCGTATCGTCCCGAAGAAGAGTTGGCCGAAGTGCGCAAGAAAGATCCGCTCCCGCGTTTTCGCGCGCACCTTTTGCAGGAAGGCTTGATCACCGAGGATGAGCTTGCTGCCATCGAAGCTGCAAACAAGAAAGCCGTCGATGCCGCGGCCCAACGCGCCGAAGCCGCGCCGGCTCCGGATCCGAAATCGGTTTATAATTTCGTCATTCCCGAGCCGCTGCAACCGGAAGAGACGCCGGCGCCGGCTGAAGGCAAGAAAGAGAAACTGCGCGAGGCCATCAACCGCGCGCTGCACGATGAATTTCGCCGCAACCCGAACACTTTTTTGTGGGGGCAGGATGTAGCCACCGGCGATAAGGGCGGCGTCTTCAACGTCACTGAAGGCATGCAAAAGGCTTTTGGCCGCAACCGTGTATTCAATGCGCCGCTTGCGGAAGATTTTATCACCGGCACCGCGAATGGCTTTTGCCGTTTCAGCAAAGACATTTGGGTGGTGATCGAAGCGGCGCAGTTTACCGATTACATCTGGCCGGCGATGGAGCAGATGGTGGAAACGACGCACGAGTATTGGCGCACCAACGGCCAGTATGCGCCGAATATCGTTGCGCGCATGGCCTGCGGCGGTTTTATCGGCGGCGGCCTTTATCACTCGCAATGCGCCGAAGGCATTTTTTCCAATTTGCCAGGACTCCGGATCGTCATGCCGGCATTTGCGGACGATGCGGCCGGCTTGATGCACACGGCCATGCGCTCGCGCGGCCTCACGATTTTCTTTGAACCGAAGAATCTTTATAATTTGCCTTCGGCGCAAGCAGTGCAAACCGGCGCGGATCATTTCGTGCCGTTTGGTAGAGCGCGCATCCGCCGGCCCGGCAAAGATCTCACGATCGTCAGCTACGGCAATGCGATTCATTTTGCTTTGAAAGCCGCAGATCGTCTCGCTTCCGAAGAAGGCATCGACGCCGAGGTGATCGATCTGCGCTCGCTCGTGCCGATGGATATGGAAACCGTGCGCGCCTCGGTTGCGAAAACCAATCGCGCGCTGGTCGCGAGTGAAGACCACAAAACCGGCGGCTTCGGCGGCGAGATTCTCTCGCGCGTCATCGAAGAATGCTTTGAGCTGCTCGACGCGCCGCCGCAGCGCATTTGCTCCCTCGACACGCCCGTCGGCTTCAGCCGCATCCTCGAAGCCGAGATTCTCATCGACGATCGTAAAATTTACAACGCGGCGGTGGAGTTGATGAAGTATTGATCTGAATGCAGGACACAGTGATCAATGTCTTCGCAATTGTGATTTTGATTTGCACACCCGGATTTAATCTGGGTGTTTTTATTTTTGAGCAACCCCGTCGCACTGCCCAGTTACAGCGTTTTTCATTTGAATAAAGAGATTGTCATTCCGAGCGTAGCGAGGAATCTGCTGTTAAACAGATTCCTCGTCGCTGCGCTCCTCGGAATGACATACTCGCTCAATAAAAAAACGCTGTAAAATAAAGTTGGAATGTCATTCCGTAGGAATCTTTTTACAAACCAAGATGGCTTTTGCTAACTAAAAAGATTCTTACAGAATGACATTCAGTTTAGGAATAATCACTAAAATCCGAGACTTTGCGTCTCTCACGAAATTCACTTGAAATCGTGAAAAAATTTCGCTATCATAAAATGCCGTGTCATACAAATTCAAATCGAACAACCAGCAGCATCCAGGATCAAGCAACGAGCAACCAGTATGAAAAAACTCCGCGTCTGCGTCATCTTCGGCGGCCGGTCGGGAGAGCACGAAGTCTCCATCGTCTCGGCCACTTCCGTGATGAACGCGCTCGATAAATCTAAATATGAAGTCATCCCGGTTGGCATCACCAAATCCGGCCGTTGGATCGCCGGCAATAATTCCGTCCAACTTTTAAAGAGCGGCATCGAAGATACCCCTTTCTACACGATGCTCCCGGCTGATCCGAACGAGCAACGGTTGCTGCCGGCGACAACGGATTCTGTTGAACCACGTGATCTGGATAGCCTTGGGGAGAAATTCGATGTCGTCTTTCCGGTATTGCACGGGCCGTATGGCGAGGATGGCACGATGCAAGGACTTTTGGAATTGGCCAATCTGCCTTACGTCGGCGCCGGCGTGCTCGGCTCCGCGGTGTGCATGGATAAAGTCGTGCAAAAGCAGTTGTGCGTGCAAGCCGGTGTGCCCGTCGTAAAATTTTTGTGGATGTATTATAGCGATTGGCAATGCGCCGACACGAAGCAGAATAACTCGGCGATACTTGCCACCTCCCATCAACTCAGTGGCCTATCGCAAGCCGAGAGCCTCGCCAAAATCGAAGCGGAATTGGGATTGCCGGTATTCGTCAAACCGGCGAATATGGGATCGAGTGTCGGCATTACCAAAGCTCACGATCGCAAAGAGTTGATTCAAGCCATCGAAGAGGCGGCGCAATATGACCACAAGATTCTGCTCGAAGCCGCCGCACCCAATGCGCGCGAGATCGAAGTGAGCGTACTCGGCAACACCCGGCCCAAAGCCTCGGTGCCCGGCGAAGTCATTCCCTCCAACGAATTTTATGATTACGACGCGAAATATGTGGACGGCGCTTCCACGCTGATCATTCCTGCAGAGCTCTCAACCGAATTAGCAAATATGATTCGCGAGACCGCGATTCGCGGCTTTCTTGCCTGCGGGTGTGAGGGCATGGCGCGCGTTGATTTTCTGCTCGAACGCCAAACCAACCGCTACTATCTCAACGAGATCAACACCATTCCCGGGTTCACGCAAATCAGTATGTATCCCAAACTCTGGGAAGCCAGCGGCCTTTCTTATTCCCAACTGCTGGATGAATTGATTCAACTGGCTATCGAGCGGCATCAACGCAAGAATAGCTTGAAGACGTCGTATCAGCCGAAGCAGGAGTGGTATAAATAAGACGTTAGCCTGTTGGCCAGTTTGCCGGTTCACCAGTTTAAACAAAAAACTATGCAAGCCATCATCTTCGACCGCGGCAACACACTCGTGCAATTCGGTGAAACGGATTACGACGCTGGACAAAAGGTCATTCTTGCCAGCGTGCGACGACCGAAGACAATCGATGCGGCTGCCCTCGACCGCTTTGAAGACGAGTTTTTTGAGAGGCTCGATTTTTATCGGAAACACGCCAATCTCGAATGCAATCTGTTGCATTATTACGAGCTGATGGCGCGTTATTTCGGCATCCAATTCGATAAACCTCACGAGGAGTTGTGCCGGCGCTATCATTTTGTTGCCGAACGCATTTCAATCATGCCCGGCGCTCAACACGTTTTGGCAGAATTGAAACGCGCCGGTTTTCGTTTGGGACTCGTGACCAACACCTCGCTGCCGCATTCGATTATTGTCGAAGAGTTCAAACAGCTTGCCCTTTATGATTATTTCGATACCGTGGTTTGCTCGTCCGAAATCGTCTTTCGCAAGCCTGATCGCGCCATGTTCGAGGTGGCGTTGCGAGCGTTGAAGGTTTCACCCGAAGAAGCAATGTTCGTTGGCGACGATTATCATGCCGACATCATCGGCGCGCATAAGGTTGGCATGAAAACGGCGTGGCTGAATCCTAATCGCAATCCGGTTCCAGACGAAGTCAAGCCGGATTATGATATTGTTGGATTGGAGGAGATTTTGGAGTTGGCAGATATAAAACGTAAGGCGTAAAACGTAATTTTTGTTTTATAGTTTACGGTTTAAGAATTACGATTTACGGATCACGAATCACACACGAACCATGTCCTTCGATTTTCATCACGACCAAGAGCGTTACTGGCGCATGCAATACCGCTGCGCGCAAGAATATATCATTCCGTTTCTGGAGAACTCGTGCAACCTCAGGCTGCGCGGCAAGAGCGTGCTGGAAGTTGGCTGCGGCGAGGGCGGGGTAATTGCGGCTTTTTACGATCACGGCTGCAGCACGGTGGGAATGGATATTTCGGAAGGGCGCTTGAAAAAGGCGGCCACACTTGCCGCCGGCGGCCATCCGCGCGATATCCGCTTCACTTGTGTCAACATTCTCAAGCCCGAGCAAACGACGGCTTGGCAAAAGCAGTTCGATTTGATCGTGATGAAAGACGTCATCGAGCATCTGCCCGGCCATCGGGAAGCGCTCGGGCACGTCGCCAAGCTGCTCAAGCCGCAGGGCTATTTGTTTTTGTCGTTTCCGCCGTGGTACATGCCATACGGGGCGCACCAACAAATGTTTGATTCGAAGTTGAAATTCATTCCATTTACGCATTTGCTCTCGCGCGAGCGGTTTCGCGCGCTGGCTCAGCGCTTTGGTGAGCGGCAGCCAGTGATCGACGAGCTGGCCGGCTTGTACGAGTCGCGCTTGTCGTTGGCGGCTTTCAAAAAGTTGTTGCACGAAGTGCCTTTTCGGGTTATATTCAAAAAATTCTATTTCATCAACCCGATGTACAAATACAAGTTCGGACTGCCGCCAGCGGTGCAGCCGGCTTTCATCGAGCACGTGCCGTTTATTCGCGAGTTCATCACGACGGTGGCGTATTGCACGCTGCAGGTGAAAAATGACGCCCCAGCCTGAAGGCGTGGGGCTAAGAAGTGGAATGCCACTGAAGTGGCATCTCGTAAAAAAATGGGAAGACAGTAAATATTCAGCCCACGAAAGACGCGAAACATTTTTCATTCAAGGAGGAAGGAAAATGAGAAAGATGCTGCGGTTGTTTCTGCACAGCGCAGTTTTTTGTTGTATTCTGGCATCCGCACTCCTCGCCCAATCCACCGAGATCATCGCCATCAAATGCGGCAAGCTATTTGATGGCAAAAACGATAAGCTGCTCGACAATCAAACCATCATCGTTGAAGGCAATCGCATCACCGCGGTTGGCGCGAACGTGGCGATTCCTGCCAAAGCGAGAGTGATCGATTTGAGCAAGGCTACGGTGCTGCCCGGCTTGATTGATACGCACACGCACATGTATTTGCACGACGGCGAGTATAACGACCAACTGCTGAAAGAGCAAATCGCGTATCGCGCCATTTTTGCCTCCGTCAATGCGCGCCAAACGCTCGAGGCCGGTTTTACAAGCATTCGCGATCTCGAAACCGAGGGCGCGATGTATGCCGATGTGGCGCTGCGCGACGCCATCAACAACGGCATCGTGCCGGGACCGCGCATGCAGGCCTCGACGCGCTCGCTGGGCATTACCGGCGGCTATTCACCGTATGGGTTCTCGCCGGAGGTGCCGATGGTTTACGGCGCGCAAATCGCCGACGGCGTCGAAGGCGTGCGCTTGGCGACGCGCGAGCAAATCAAATACGGCGCGGACGTCATCAAAATTTACATCGACCATCGCCGCGGCCGCAGCCTGGTCGGCGACTCGCTCACCGGATTTCCAACTTTCACATTGGAAGAGACAAAAGCCATCGTCGAAGAGGCGGCGAAAGTCGGCATCAAAGTCGCCGCGCACGCTTACACAAGTGTTGCCGCGCAGACGGCCATCAATGCCGGCTGCGCCTCCATCGAGCACGGTTTGTATCTCAACGAAGAGACATTTCGCCTGATGGCGCAAAAAGGCTGTTACTGGGTGCCGACGATGATCGCTTATTTGCGCGGCTTGGAAAATCCCAACGCTACGCCGGCGGCGCGCAAAATGTCCGAAGGCACGACGCAACGCCACAAAGCCACGTTTCAACGCGCGCTCAAAATTCCCGGACTCAAAATTGCGTTCGGCAGCGATCTCACCGGCGCGCACGGCACCAACGCCCGCGAGCTGGAAGTGATGGTGCGGTACGGCATGGCGCCATTGGCTGTGTTGAAGTCCGCCACGACCGTCGCGGCCGATTTGCTCGGCTGGCAAAATCGGATTGGCAGCATCGAACCTAACAAGCTCGCGGACATCATTGCGGTGAGCGGGAATCCTTTGGCGGACATCACCGAGCTGCAGCGCGTAAAGTTCGTGATGAAGGATGGGAAAGTGGTGAAGAATATGTTTTGAGCCTTGAATGCCCCAACGATGACAAGTTCCAAAGATCCCTTGAGTGGCCGTGATCTAAAAGAATTAATCGCTCATCCCGCCGCGGCGGGAGAACAGCTCACGAAAATGAATTTTAAAATTTTTTACTTCCGTGAGAGTTTCATTCCGTGACCTAAAGCTTTTTTATTTCTGCAAATATTTTATTTTCGAGAGACCGATGAATAGACGGCTCGTTTTCCCAAGCTGGCTCGTTCTTATAACGTTGTTGTCTGCCTGTCTCGGCCCGCCCCCTCCCAACATGGGAAGTGATCCCATCGTGCGGATCGGCTTGATGCAGAACCTGGCAACCGCTCGTTTTCAAACGCCGGACAAGCTCTCACTCGGCCATCCGAAAGGCCGGCTGATCGCGCGTGACGTGCCGGGGCAGAACTGGCAGGTTGTCATCAAACGCTTCGAGCCGGCCCGGATCGAATATCGCCTGCTCGTGATCTCGACCAGAAATAAGGACGAGGCCAAGGCGATGATGGACAGGGTGACGAATGCCGGAGTTTTGCCCAAAATGATCGAAGCGCGTCCGGATTACGACCGCCTGTGGGTGGCGCAGAACGCAACCACCGTTTACAAAGTCATGCTGCGCGAAAAGTTTGCAACGCGCGAGGCCGCGCTCGCCAAACAAAAAGAGCTGGCTGAAAAAATTCAAACCGAGCTTTGGGAGATGGTCAGGAAACCGGCGCAGGGAACTTTGGAGCTGAAAAATCTGGACAACGGCAAAACCCACGAGCTTCCCAACGGCTTTCAAGTGATCGCGGATCGCGTTGGATTGTCAAACGTCGCCGTTGGCGCCGGCTTTCATTGGGAGGGCAGCGAGAACCGCGTTTATCGCGGCCGCGTCGAGTTTTTCATCGACCGTTTCGGCAAGCTGACTGCGGTGAATGTTCTGCCGATCGAAGATTACGTCGCCGGCGTGGTGCCGTCGGAAATGCACCAGGGTTTTCCATTGGAGGCCCTGAAGGCGCAGGCGGTGGCGGCGCGCAATGAAATTTTTTCCAAAGTTGGCACGCGCCATCTTGAAGATCATTTCGAGCTGTGCGCGGACGTGCATTGCCAGGTTTTTAGCGGCATCAACCGGCAAACCGCGAACACCGACAGGGCCGTGAAGGAGACCAAAGGGATGGTGATGAAAGTGGACGGCGCCGTTATCGACGCGAATTATGCCAGCGTCTGCGGCGGGCAAACTGAAAACAACGAAAACGTTTGGAGCGGCCTGCCCAGGCCTTATCTGCGCGGCATTTTCGACGGCAATGGCCGGCCCGACATATTGGGAAATTCATTGGCAGATGAGAATACCTTGCTGCGGTGGGTGACGACCAGGCCGGGGGTTTATTGCAACACCTTGCAAGGCGAAATTCCCGCGGCGATGGAATACACCAAAAAATATTTTCGCTGGGAAGTCAATTCCTCGCGGCAGGAGCTGCAGGATTTGATTCGCAAACGCACCGGCGAAGATTTCGGCGATTTGCAGGATCTCGTGCCGCTGGAGCGCGGCGTGTCCGGACGCTTGATGCGATTGCGCGTGGTCGGCACCAAAAAAATTTTTGAGATCAATCGCGAGTTGGCGATCCGGCAGGCGCTCGCCGACAAAACGTTGTGGAGCGCTTGCATTGCGATCCAAAAATCCGGCCTCGACCGCAATCGTCTGCCCGCCAGCTTCAAAATTCTTGGCGCGGGCTGGGGCCACGGCGTCGGCATGTGCCAAACCGGCGCGGCGATGATGGCGTTGCGCGGTCAAAGCTTCCTGCAGATCCTGCAACACTATTACACCAACGCGAAGCTCGATAAAGAATATTGACCCGCCGATTTGATCATTCGCTTCAGGAAGATTTTATATTCTCATCCAAGCTAAAGCGGTAAAACTTACATTATTGTTTCAGCGCCCGTATTTGAAAACCCGGCATCTATCCCCAATCACCGCTGCTAAGTCCACTAGAATTTCATTTTCCCTCGTTAAAAAATTTTAATTAATTTTGGCATTGATCTTGCGTATTCTATGCGTAGTCAGAAGCAGGCATGCTGAAGTCCGAACAAGGATCAAACGGAGACTATGACTATGCTGCAAAGATACCAGGTGAACGACCAGAAGATCGAGAAAATGTCAAGCCAGGATAACGCGCAACGCATGTATCTCGAAGCGTATCGCTATTCTCTCGATTTGTGCGAGAATGCGGAAATCGCCCAAAAAGTGGCGTCGCGTTTCATGGAAAGTGTGGTCGTGAAAGAACAATCTTCGCCGGTATTCGATTGTGGAAAGCCCGGTGCTGTTGCTTTTCCTGCCGTGGCAATACTTTGCTGATCATACTTGATGAAGAAGCCTCTGCTCTTCTTGGAGAGGATCCCAAAGAAGGCAGGGGCTTTATTGTATTCGTCCATTCCGTCCGTGTTTCTTATCGCACCACTGCCATCTTTTTCACCGCCACTTCACTGCCGGCCTCCAGCCGCAGCAAATAAATCCCGCTTCCGACCAATTCGCCAACAGCATTCCGGCCGTTCCAAATCAGCGAGTGCGTTCCGGCTGACATTTTTTGCTGGACGAGAATGGCTACTTCTTCTCCGAGCAAATTGAAAATACGCAGCTTCACCTCGGCTTGACGCGGCAGCTCGAAGCGGATCGTCGTTTCGGGGTTTTCCGTGGAACGGGATTTCGCTCCGCTCAAGAAGGGGTTGGGGTAATTTTGCTGCAGCGCAAACGAGGACGCCACAGCACCGGGCTGCTTCTCGACGCTTGTAACAATCCCTCTTTCCGGCGTTGGCAGCTTTTTCGTCGTGTAAATATGAAACTCGCCGGGCTGCAGCACGATGGTGGCCTGAGTATTGGTGACCGTGAGCGAGTCGCCGGAAAAGTAATCATGCCATTTTCCGGTGTTGGGAAAATCCGCCACCGGAGCAAGAATGCCGACGCTGAAATTGCCGATAACCAAAACATTCATGGTGTTGTGCAAGATACGAATCCGCTTGGCCGGATCGCGCAGCATGAGAGAGAAGTTTTGGCTTCCGAAGGCCTCGTCGTTGGTTTTTAGCTTGATGAGCGCGGCAAAAGTTTTATAAAGATTCGCACGGCGTTTGTCCCGCAGATAATCCCAGCGAAGCGGTTTGTTGCCGAGCCGGCCATTGAAATCGATTGAATAATCATAACCCAGCTCGCCGAATTGCCAGATCATTTTTGGACCTGGAATCGTAAAGAAAAAGGCTGCTGCGAGCTTGATGCGATTGAGCGCCGTTGTCGTATCCTTGATATTGTAGCTGGCGCTGCTATTACCATAACTTATATTTTTGAACATCAAGCGTTCTTCATCATGGCTCTCCATATATGTCACCAGATGCGGCTTCGACCATCCTCGGGTTTTGTACGCGCCCCACGAAAAATCGGATTTGCCGCCATCATGATAACCCATGGTCGCTTCGTTATAATTGTAATTCATATTTCCCCACAACATCATACCGCGCTTGTATTCGGCAAGCTCTTTCATTTCGCTATTGTCATCGATCAAATGCTCGATAATGACATACGCGGTCGAATCCACCGCCCAAATTTGATCCGCCATTCTTTTCAAGATGGCGATGCGCGAATTGTCCCGACCGCCGCTGGAGCCGGCTTTGTTGGTAAACCCGCGTGTAAAATCAAACCGAAATCCGTCGACGCGATATTCTTTCAGCCAATATGCGTTGACTTGATCCACAAATGTTTTCGTGACATTGCTCTCATGATTGAAATCATAGCCAAAGGAAAAGTCGGTATGAGGCGCGGAAGCATTGTACCAAGGGTTATCTGATGTCGGTGGGCCATAGCCGCCGGTATTGTAAAGTCGCACCAGCGGATGCTGACCTCCGGAATGTTGGAGAACCATGTCCAAAATCACCGCGATACCGCGCTGGTGACATTCGTCGATGAAGCGCTTCAAATCATGGCGCGGGCCGTAATATTTGTCTGCGGCAAAATAGAAGGCCGGATTATAGCCCCAACTGAGGTTGCCCTCGAATTCGTTAATCGGCATCAATTCGATCGCGTTCACGCCGAGATTGCTGAGATAATTAAGTGTGTCGATCAAGGTTTTGTAATCGTGGTTTGCAATAAAATCGCGCACGAGCAGCTCGTAAATCACCAAGTCTTTTTGCTCGGGACGCTGGTAATTCGTGGTTTGCCAATTGTACGGCGTTTGTGCGGTTTGCAGCACCGCAGCGATTTCTTCCGTCTGGCCGGTCGGATATTGAATCAGGTTTGGATAGGTCGTGCTGCTGATGAAGCGATCATTGAACGGATCGCTGATTTGCTCGGCGTAGGGATCGGCGATACGCAAATTGCCGTTCACGAGATATTGAAAAAGATGCTGGCTGCCCGGCGCGAGATTGTTGAGCGAGAGCCAATAACGGCTGCTGTCCGGCGTACGTTTCATGAAATAGTTTGTATCAATCTGCCAGTTATTGAAGCTGCCGATGACGTACACGAACTCTTTGCGCGGCGCATGCAGCGCCAGCGTTGCCGTGGTCGAGCTGAGGTAATTGATCCCATCTGTCGTGCCGGCAGGAAGCTCTTCCACTGCGAGCGGCGGATTCGCGAGAATGATGAAGGTCGTACTGTCGGCACTTTGCGAGCCACTCGCAGTTTGAGCGACGAGCTTGAGCTGGTGGGAACCTCCGGACAATGACGCCGGCGGAATAAAAGAAAAAAAGTTGGTTGTTGCATCATAATTGGCGCCGAGGTTTTGGTATTCCGTGTTGTCGATGTAAAGACGAATTGACGCCGTATCGATGACACTACTTTTAGCCGGAAAAATATAAGCACTGAGGCGCGGCAATGTGCCATTCACCGGGCCGGAAGCAGAATTTGGCAGGAGATAATGAATGGTTGGATTACGGACAAACAGATAAGAGTCGAAATTGTCAGTAGGATTCGTGCGTGGATTGAGCGGGTCGGGGAGCCAAGTGCCGCCGTTTTCGTTGAATTTGTATTGATAGGCGCCAGGAATGCTTCGCCCTGGTCTTGGATCCGGAAGAGGTACTGGGCCTCCTACCTGCAATCGCACGGTTTTTCGCCATACCCCGGTTGCAGCGTCTTTTGACATGGCAATATCTTGCCGAACAATCTGACCGTTGCTGTACGGTTGTCCCCAATTATTAAACTCTCCCGGCAAATAAACTATATTGGGATTTCCTGCAGGCTTATAATAAAAAGTGACATCCACGCTGTCCGGCTGGGCAGAGAGGTTTTGAAACGAAAAGATAGCGGCAAACACGAACCAAAGAGCGCCGAAAAATTTGGGCTTCATTTTTTCCTCACAGTGTAGTAAATTCAACAATGGATTTCGCTGGCCACACGGATTCGCACTTAAGATCAATCAGCGAAATCCGCGCAATCCGTTGTTCAAAAACCTCTGCACCATTAATGAAAAAAACAAAAAGCTCGGCCGGCTTCTTCCGCCGCGTCGTCAATGTGATCAAAAAAATCCCGCGCGGCAAAGTGGCGACTTACGGCCAGATCGCCGCATTGGCCGGCAATCCGCGCGCGGCGCGGCAAGTGGCGTGGGTGTTGCACAGCGCTTCGGATAAAGAGAAGCTGCCGTGGCAGCGCGTGATCAATAGCGCCGGCACCATTTCGTTGCCGCGCTACGGCGGCTACGAATTGCAAAAAGCGTTGCTCGTCAAAGAAAAAATTAAATTTGACGGCCATGATGGCGTCGATCTCGCGCGGTTTCAGTGGCGGCCGAAAATCAAAAAAGAAAAAGACGGCAAAAAGAAATAACGACGACCTATTGAGCAAAACACAGTAACTCTGAAAAAAAGCGAAGATTTTTGATAAACCGCTAATTCACGCAAATGTGCGCTAATTTTTTATTCGCGTTAATTAGCGTTAATTCGCGGTTGACAGATTTGGCAGGGATAAGCTGCCGCGCTACGAGCACGAGATCACATTTTTTTCAGTAATGATCATAGCCACGCGTTGGTCGTGTGCTGCGACCGGCAGTTTTTCGATGAGCTGAAAATCATAAGCGAGCGCGATTTTAGGCGCGTGGCCTTCGGCGAGAAAACGATCATAATGGCCTTTGCCCATGCCGAGGCGGTTGCCGGCGCGGTCGAACGCGAGGCCCGGCACGAGCACGATATCAATTTGAGACGGTGCCGCGAGCCGGCTCAGATCGGAAGGCGGTTCAAGAATGCCAAAAGCGCCTTCTTGCAGCTCGGAGAAATCGGCGATGAAGTAATGCTGCAAGTGGCCCGTAGCCGGCTCGACTTTCGGCACGGCGACGCGCCGCCCTTTCTGCAAAAGACGACGGAGCAGATCGTGAGTGTCAACTTCATTGCGCCACGCGACGTAAGTATGAACCACTCGCGCCTGTTGAAAAATAGGCAGCGCTTCCAGACGCGAAACAATGGTTTGACTCGCAGCCGCTTTCCACGCCGGGTCGAGCTGCCGGCGCAAGGCGCGCATCTGTTCGCGCCGCAGATTTTTCTCGGAGGCGGCGGAATTTCCCATCGGCATTTATTTTGAATTATTCGTAGCGCCGACTGCCAGTCTGCCAAAAAAAGCAAGCTGGAAGCTTGCGCTACTTCCAAGGCGCAAAGAATCAAGCTGACGGCGTTACTTTTTGCAATATTCCCGCCGCGAAATTTTTGTCAACGACGGCGATCACGCCGACTTTTTGCCGGCCGAAAAACTCGCCCCATTCCGCCATCGTCCCGATCTCCAGAATTTTCGGAGTTGCGGTTGCTTTCGCCAATACTTTTTCGCGCGCCGAAGGCGAGAAATCGGCGGCAAAAATGACCAGCAGCGCCTGGCGCGGCCGGCGCACTTCGTGGCTCACCGCGGTCGAGCCGATAACCACTTTGCCGGCGCGTTGCGCCAAGCCGAGCAATCCTGTCAGTTCATGAGGCAGCATGATCGCGCAAATATTGAAGGATTTGACCGTAAACTTCAGTTGCAACCGGCCGGCGAAAGCCGTGGTGCAGGCCTTTCCTTTTCTTCAACAGCTCACCGCAAGCGAGGGTTCGACACACATACGCGCCGCGGCCGGGAAGCCGTTGCTGCGGATCGACCGCAATGTTTCCCTCTTTATTGCAAGCGATGCGCAGCAATTCCGGCTTGCCCGCTTTGCGCCCACAAGCCAGGCAAGTCCTTTCCGGGATATGAGCCATGATTTTTCGCGTTTGTCCGGGAGCATGACGTAATTTTTACAAAGGCTGTAACAAAAAGCCTCCCACCGAAATCCGCCGAACTTCGCCGAAACCACCGAGTGTCGCCGAATAAATCTTTTTCGGCGAATCGCGGTGTCTTCGGCGTCTCCCGGAGGGAAATTTTTTGCTTTTTTGGCATCAATTTCACCCCAACGCGGACAAGCCTGCCCTGCCAAAGCCCTGGGCAGGCCAGGGCCGCAACCAAATTATTGGCTCACAAAAGTGAAAGGCCACAAAACTAAGGATTTTATTTTGTGAGCTTGTATTTTTGTGTCCGAAGTTTTTGCTTTTAAAGCAAAGATTTCACTTTTAAAGCTTTAAATGGCGCAATGAATACGTTTGGCCATTTAGGCCGTGCCTTTCTTGGCGCTTTTGACAAATTCGCTGAAGCTGTTTGCCCAATGCGCAACGGTTTTCTCCGGCCCGACGAGCTTGAAAAAATATGCGCCTTGCGGCGTTTCCAGGACCGCGGCGAGCATGCGGAAGTTCGGCTTGTTTTGCACTTCCATGCCGGGCATCGTGGAACCCACGTACGTGCCGCTGAGATCGACGATGGTCAGGTTCATCCCATCCACCACTGCATTCGCCGTCTTGGCTTTATCCGCCGACGCGCTGCTATCGGGCTGCGTAAACTGGCCGTACCAGCGCTGCAAATTGGCTTCGACGGAACCGCCCTGGCCGGCGCCAAAATAAAACACGGCAAGCTCGGCATCTTCGGCGTCATCGGCAACGCGCGGCAGAGTAAACTGCGCCTTGCGCATCGACGAGCTGGGCGTGACGGTTTGCCAGGCAGGATCAGCCGCGAGCGTAACGTCACCGAGATCGACGGTTTGGGCGGGCTTTTTCTGGCAGGCTAAAAAGGCGGGCAGCAGAAAGGCAATTAACCAACAACTGCTGGCGCTGCTGAAACGGATTTTTCGCAGGCGACGCGCGCGCCGGCCGTTGTTCTCATGTTGAGCCAAACAAGACGCTCTACCAACCATGGTGTGGCATGACATAGTGTTTTCTCCAATTTTCTTGACACGTTTAACCCTATTGCATGTTAAAAAATTGCCGGCAGAATGTCAAGAAAATAAAAAAGCCCGACTCGCTGAAGTCGGGCTCTCGAAAACTAAAAAGTCGTTTTTGTCCACAGCCGATGTGTACAGGGCGGAACCAGCCCTTCGTCAACGAGCGGCGGCGAAAACCCGGCCGCGCTCGTCGAGCTTGGTCTGTTCCGGCAGCGCCAGCGGCCTGCCGTTTTCACTCATCGCGCAGTTTCCGTCAAAAACCGCCCCCTCGTCGATCACCAACTTGCTGGTCTTCACTTCGCCGTGAACCGTGGCGTGCGATTCCAGCACCACCTTGCCGGTGGCCAAAACCCGATTCCTCACCCGACCGCCAATGATGGCGTTTCTGACTTTGACCTCGCCCTCGATTTCGCCTTCTTTGCCCACGACCAGGGAATCCGTGACTTGCACCTGTCCCGTCACCCGGCCGTCGATACGCAGGCTGTTTTGCACCGTGAGCAAGCCCTCGATCACCGTGCCTTTGCCGATGATCGTATTCAGCTCGCCCGACCTTTCACTTTCGACGATGTCTTTCTTGCCTAACATGGAAAACCTCCGAACTGACTCAACCTTAGTTGCTTCCATAAACGATGATAATTACCTACGGAGGGGCAAAAATGGAGAAACGAAATTCAAAAAACGACAATTCGTCGGGTTCTCCATTTCGACCGCGTAAAACAAAAAGCCCGGCGCGCACTTTCATGCCCACCGGGCTTAAAATCAAGTCATGCGTCGATGTTCAAAACGTCTGCGTCAGTCTCGCCATCATCAGCCTTCCCAAAATCGGCGCGCCGATGAACTCCAGGTGCTTTTTGTCGAATAGATTTTGCACGTTGAGCGCGAAACGCGTGTTTTTGGAGAACGGCAAATCGTAGCCAAAATTGAGATCGAAAATGGTATACGTTTGAATCTCGCCCGCGTAAGCGCCGGATTCCATGGGGAAGCCGTCGACGTAGCGGCCGCGCAGCTCGGCGTCGTAGCCGCGCTCCGGCGCGCGATATTGAATCGAGAGCGCCGCTTTGTTGCCGGGGGCATTGAGCGCCAGGTTGGCGATGCCGTCGAGATTTCTGACGAAGACGCGATTCGGCCTTTTAAAGAGGTTCAAGCCGTGCTTGGTGACAAACGAATAGTTGCCGGAAAACGCCCATTTGGGGCCGGCAAAAAAACTCAGGGTGACGTCCATGCCGTTGAGCGAGACTTGGCCGAAATTGCGGTAGGTCTGCATGACTTCCGCGCCGTTCTTAAGCTCTTGCGGCGAAATGATGCCAAGGGGAATTCCCTGCAAGAAAGAGGCAAAGACTCCCGCAAAAACCGCCGGCGTTAAGCCGAATTGTTGCAACGTTGCGACTGCTTGCGGATCGGCCGCCAATTGCGCCGCGAGGGCATTGCTCAAGCTGTCGCGATTCGCAAAAACGTTTGGCGTTTCAACTTTCAAGGGGCCCACAAAATCTCTGATCTTCGTGTGATATACGTCAATGGTTACGAGCAGCTTTTGGCTGATAATGGCCTTGTAACCCAATTCAAAATTGTTGTGAATGGTCGGCTTGATCGGCTTGATATTCTGCACGCTGGAAACCTCGACCGGAATGAACGGATCGGAGCTGCCGGTTTGAGCAGCCACGAGGTCGAGCCGCTTAAAAATGCCCGGAACCGGACCGGCGGTCAGTTGTTGCGGCAAGATGCCGACGATGATTTGCGCCTGGGCCGGCGTCAATACATTGAACGGCGGCGGCAATTGTCTGAGCGCCTCCTGATCTTGGGCGATCTGGCTCAAGTATTGGCGAATGCCGGGCCACAGCGGATTGATGACGTCCGAATTGAGATAAACGCCGGGCGTGTAAAAGCGCGAAACCATTTGCGGCCGGCCGTTGCTGAAGCTGAAGTTGTAGCCGGTGTTGGGAACGCCGTAAGTCCGGACGTCGAAGAGTTGCGTGCGCGCCAGCAGAATATCCAAAAACAGGTTGTTGGTGGACGGCGTGCTGAAAGCACGGTTGTAGGTGGCCCGCAAGGTGTGATTCGAAGCGAGCTTGAAAACGAGGGCGGCGCGCGGCGAGAATACCGGATCTTCAATAAAATTGTGGTCGTCGACTCGCGCTGCCGCCACCACGTCGAGTTTGGGCAAAAGTTTGGTTTCCGATTGCAGGTACACGCCAAATTCATTGATATTGTCTTTATCCTCGTTGCGGCCGTTGATGCTGTTTTTGGTATCCGGCCGGGTGAAAATGGCGTCCAAGCCATACGTGAAACGTTGGCGCTGGCCGAGCGTGACGCTGTGCTGCGCCTGCCCGACGATGACCTTCGAATTGTCTTCAATTAACTGGCCGGTATTCAAAATGTAGGTGCCGCCGGCGTCGCTGGCGTTGACGAATCCTTGCAAAAAAAGATTTTTATAATTAAAGCGCGCCTGCCCGTAGAGGTAAGCCCAGCCGTTGGCCTGCGCCGGGCCGAGGCCGGTCAGCTCGATCTGATCGCCGCGATTGTAGCCGGCATTGAAAATCAGCGAGGTATTGGGATTAAAACGGAAGTCGAGGCGAGCTTCGCCGGCGACCTTGATGACATCAAAATCTGGCTGGTTTGGCGCGGGCGCTTTCACGGTATCAAAACCGGTCGCGGTAACGCGAAAACGTGGAATTTGGTCGGGCAGGCCCTGAAAGCCATAATAATCTTCCCAGTCGCGGCCGCGATAATATTGGCCGGAAATTTTGAAGGCGGCTTTTTCACTCAAAATTCGCGCGTGGCGAAAGGACGCCATATAGATATTGCTCGCACCGATGCGGCCGTTCGGATGATTCAGATCTTTGGATTCAATGGGATCTTTGCGGGCAAAATTGAAAAAATCGCGGCCACCGCCGCCAACGCTGATACTCGTTCCTTCAGAATCAAAGGGAGATTTGGTGATGATGTGCATGACGCCGGCGGCGCTGTTGGGGCCATACAGCGCCGCGCCCGGTCCGGAAACCACTTCGATGCGCGCAATGTCCTCGCCGGTGAGCGCAATGAAATTATACGCATTGAGGCGCAGCGAGGGGACGGCAACGTAGCGATTGTCGGTGAGCGAGAGCAGGGCGGTGGAGAAAATGTTGTTGAAGCCGCGCACGACAACGTTGCTCTGCGCAATGCCGTTGGTGGCAATATCAATGGCGGGCAGGCCGCGCAAATAATCCGTCGCGGTCGTCGCCGCCCGGCCGCGGATCTGCGGCGCTTCCAAAACGGAGATCGCCGCCGGCGCTTCGAGCGCTTTTTCCTGGCGGCGCGAGGCGCTGATCACCACCGGGTTGAACGCAATGCCGGTTGCCGTCAGTGCCACATTAATCACCCTGGTTTCACCGGATTTCAGGTTGACATTGGCAACGACCTTTTTTTCGTAGCCGACGAAAGAAACCGTGATCGTGTAGCTGTTGGCCGGGAGATTCGGCACTTCATACTCGCCGTCAAAATTCGAAACCGCCCCCGTTCGTATTTCTGCGGTGGTGACCTGGACGTTGGCTTGTGGCAAGGCTTCACCGGATTGGGCGTCGGTCACTTTGCCGCGCAAGGTTGCCGTTTGCGCCCATGCGGCGCGCACACTTATTCCTAGCAGCAAACCGGCAGCGAGTCCCGTTTTTAGCCATAGGCTTCGACGCAGTAACATGCTTTTCCTCCTTGAAAAATGGTGATCAGTTCATGGTGATTGAAGTGGGATAGAACAAGTTGGCCATTCTATTCCTGTAAACCGTTGCTTCACAGGATCACCAAAAATAAAAATAGTCAATTTATTTTATCCCACCACCTAAATGAAATTTGGAGCGACGGCGAATGACAATTTGCCAAAATTTTTTTCCAAGGCAGATTCCCAAAAACAAAACGCTCGGCGAATGGCTGTCGTATTCACCGAGCGTTCAAGCCCACTCAAATTAAAGTCTTTTCAGCTTAAAAGCTTTGTGTCAGTCTGGTCAAAATCAGCCGGCCCAAAATCGGCGCGCCGATAAATTCGCGGTGCTTTTTGTCAAAAATATTGAGCGCGTTGACCGACCACCGCGTGCCTTTAGAGAAAGGCAAATCATACCCGAAGTTGAAATCAAACACCGAATAAGTTTGCACTTCGCCGAGATACACGCCGCTATCCTGCGGGAAGCCTTCGATGTAGCGGCCGCGCAATTCGGCGTCGTAGCCCCTTTGGGGGGCGCGATACTGAACCGACAGCGCAACCTTATTGCCTGGCGCATTCAGAGCGATGTCGTTGCCGGTGTTGTCGACGTTGCGAAAAATCACGCGGTTCGGGCGCTTAAAAATGTTGAAACCGTTCTTCGCGACAAAGGAATAATTCATGCCAAAGGCCCAATTGGCCGTGGCATTATAGAACAAGCCCAAATCCATGCCGTTGACCGTGACTTCACCAAAGTTGCGATAGGTAAAAATGATGTCCGTGTCTTTCGTCGAGCTGACATCGTTCTGTTCCGGCGCAATAACACCGACAGGTAAAGCCGCGAACTGAGCGATAGTGGGCGTGAGTTGTTGAACGATAGCGCCGGCTTGTGCCTGCGCTTGAGCCGGTGGTAATCCAGCGGCAATTAAACGTGCGGTAATGTCAGCGCCGAGGGTTTGCAACAGTCTGGGGGCATCAAGAAAAGCGGCCGGCGCTTCGTTTTTGAGCGCGGCCACCCGATCTTTAATGCGTGAGCTGTAAAGATCGATGGACAAAAGCAGCTTATTCCCAATAACGCCCTTATAGCCGGCTTCTATGGTATTCGTAATGGTCGGACGAATGGGTTCGACATTTGTTACTTGATCGGCGCTAATGACCTTTGGTGGCACTCCCGCGGTGGGACTGATTTGGCGCAGAATAGCCGGGATCGTTTGGCTGAGTTGAGTGGGCAACAGCGCATTCAATTGCGCCCGTTGTTGTGGATCGGCAATGCCGCCTAAAATAATGGCGCGGAACGTCGGCCACACCGTGTTCACGGTGGCGTCGGCGTACTCGGGGTTTTGATCAAACTGCGACCGCATTTGTGGACGCCCGTCGGCGCCACGGCGGAAGGTATAACCTGTCCCCTGGGGCACCCCTTGGGCGCGCGCCGTCAAGAGAAACTGGTTAAACGCCGGATTGATCGCTCGCAAGGGGTTGGCGACGGTCGATTGCAAAATATCCAGGAACAAATCCAGCGGCGATTGGGTATTGAAGGCGCGGTTGTAGGTCAGGCGTAACGTGTTATTGGCGTTGGGTTTGAAAATCAAGGCGGCACGCGGCGAGAAAACCGGATCTTCCAGGTAATTGTTGTCGTCAGCCCGCCCGGCCGCAACCAGATCCAGTTTGGTCGGATGGAGCTTGGTTTCGGATTGCAAATAGACGCCGAGCTCGTTCAGGTTATTTTTATCATTGCGGCCATAAATGGTGCCCTCAGAGTTCGGCCGCGTGAGCAACGCGTCAAAGCCATAGGTAAAACGTTGACGCTCGCCGAAAGCCGTGCTGTGTTGAATTTGGCCGACGATGAGCTTGGATTTGTCAATAATCAATTGGCCGGTGCGCCGAATATAAGTGTCACCAGCATCGTTGCCATTGACAAAGCCTTGAAGAAAAAGATTTTTGTAATTGAACCGCGCCTGGCCATAAAAGTAGCGCCAATTGATGGCTTGTCCCGCACCGATACCGGTGAGCTCGATTTGATCGGCTTGATTAAAACCCGCGTTGAAAATGAGAGAAGTATTGGGATTCAAGCGAAAATCCATCCGCGCTTCGGCAGCGATTTTTTCAACATCAAAATCGCGGGCGTTCGAGACGCGTTCGCCTACGGAATCGGCACCATTAACCGTTGGACGGAATTTCCTAACTGTCGCGGGTTCAAAATCCATGCCGGTGAGAGAATTTTTGCCCTCAAAATTTTCCCAATCGTAGCCGCGATAATATTGGGCGGAAATTTTAAAGGCAGATTTATCGCTGAGAACGCTGGCGTGACGGAAACCGCCCATAAAAATGTTGCGGCCGCCATTGGGATAAGGCGATGGAACCCCCGCAGCAGTTTCTGATCCCGAGCGTCCAAAATTCAGAAAATCACGACCACCACCGCCAACACTCACAATGGTTCCGGGGGAGTCGAAGGGCGACCGCGTGATAATGTGCATGACGCCGTTCGAGCTGTTCGGGCCGTAGAGCGCTGCCCCGGGGCCCAAAACGACTTCGATGCGAGAAATGTCGTCACCGCTAATTGGAATAAAGTTGTAAGCGTTCAACCGCAGTGAAGGCACATTCGCATACCGGTTATCGGTTAGCGAAAGCAGTGTAGTGGAAAAAATATTATTGAAGCCGCGCACGACGACATTGCTTTGGGCGATCCCGTTCGTGGAAATATCGACCGCCGGCATGCCGCGCAGATAGTCGGTAGCCGTCGTCGCCGGCCGGCCACGAATCTGTGTCGCTTCCAAAACCGAAACCGAAGCCGGCGCATCGAGAATTTTTTCCTGGCGCCGGGAGGCGGAGACGATCACCGGGTTCAAAGTAACACCCGTCCCGGTCAGCGCGATATTCAACACTTTGTTTTCGCCTGCCGCAACGGTGACATTTCCAAGCACCTTCCTCTCATATCCAACGTACGAAACGGTAACGGTGAACGTGCCGGCTGCCAGGTTCGATACCTCAAATTCGCCATCCAAATTCGACGCCGCTCCGGTTTGAACCCCGGTTGCAGTGACTTGGACGTTGGCTTGCGGCAATGCCTCGCCGGTTTGGGCATCCGTCACCTTGCCGCGCAAGGTTGCGGGTTGGGCAAAAACCGTGCATAAGCCAAGGCCAAACAGTAAACCTAACGTGAGGCCCATTCTCAGCCATAGGCCGACGGGTGTAGTTTTTTGACGCCGTGACATATTTCCTCCTTACCGAAGAGTTTGGGTGAACAACCGGACAGCCACCCCGGCAAAGACCAGAAGCCGAATCAACTTGGCAACCCCGGCTTTGCCAGGACGATGGCCATTTGAATAACGAAAAGGCGTGGCAGTAATTTGTTAAAAATTTTTATCAGGTGCAAGAGGTTTTTTTGCAAAGAGGGTGGGCCGCATTGACTCATAAAAAATGTAACCATCGCTTTGGACTGATGGTGTCGTTGCCTCATAATTTATGTAACCCAAAATTTGAGGCAACGAATCATGAACAACGGCTCCAAGCAAGAATACCTATCGG
>Ga0247727_10002135_pt1 | contig 45664 bp, 34 predicted proteins | sample WisWelCaveWW1625_FD_202498 | JGI IMG/M metagenome (GOLD analysis project Ga0247727, IMG submission 202498) | Biofilm microbial communities from Wishing Well Cave, Virginia, United States - WW16-25 | ecosystem: Environmental > Aquatic > Deep subsurface > Groundwater > Cave microbial mat | place...
CCACAGGCGGAGGTGGAGGAAGAAGAGAGAGAGTGGGCCACGTCGCGTTATAGCCCGCTAATCGCCTTCACCAGCCGGACGAGCCGGCGGGGGTCGGTGGGGATCAGCGAGAAGTCTCGAATAAACCACGACCATGTAGTCATGAAAAACGTGCCGGTACTCAGGATCATGCCTATGCCTGGGTCCAGCAGATCACTCAGGCTTAATTCGGGGCTGGTGCCCACCAGTCTTGCGCCAGTTATCATCCAGCTTACAAACAATTGGAGTTCGTCCGGCCTCCGAAATAGCGTGACGAATTGCTTCAGCACGTCCAAGATGGCTTCTCGCTCGTCAACCGGAAGCAGCAGTCCGCGCAATGAAATCAACGAGCCAAAGACCGCAAAGACATTGATGATTGTAAACATCCCAAGCACACCTCGTGTTCGCGCGAGATAAACTCGCGGACCGCCCGATTCTGGCGACCTGCGTACCAGTCTTTTGAAGTATCTCGCCACGTGCGCCTGCATGAAGATTCCCAGCAAAACCGCGTAAAGCGGAAGCAGAAATGGAGAAACTTGAGTGGCTAGCCAAAGCACAACCGCAACATTGGCTACCACAATCATGAGAGTGCGCAGGTGGAATCTCACGGAGGTGATGCTCCTGATGGGTGGCGGCGACCATGCAGGATAACATCACCGTCCCGCCACGTCATCGGCCCACGCCTCAATCGCCAGCGGCACGCTGCCCATGCGGTCGATTTGGTAATCGGCGGTCAGGCAGCGCTCGATGAGGTCGGCAAATGACTCGGGCGATCGACTTGCGGCGATCTGCTCGAGCACTTTTTGTGTGGCGAGGTCTTCGTTCCTGAGCCCGGCCCCCGTGCTGATGCGCATGCTGGGGGGCCTTAAGCGGAACTGTCCCCCATTCGCTCTCTTTCACTCTGCTCGTTGCGTGTCTGGGAGAATGAGACCAGACATGCGCCGTAACGACGAAGCAAAGGATAGTTCAGATGGATTTTTCTTCTCAAAAAACCACATACCAGGGGACGGGAGTCGTTTCCACGACTTTTGTGCGTTTCGTGTTCGCAGATTGAAAAACGACTCCCGTCCCCTTTGATTGCTCCTTTGATTGCTCCTTCGTGTCCGTCCCTAATCCCGACATGGCAGTCTTTTCTGTTCCAAGCAAATGGTAGCCATAGTAGCACATGGCTGCTGTGGCAGCTAAGACACACACAGCCCCCATCCACAGTTTTCCTTTTCTATGGCGCAGCTCGCGATCTTGATACGCCTTCCATACCGCGATCCCTATGCAAATAGCTACCCCGCCTAACCACCCAACATCGACCAAACAGATGATCGCGCGGTATTTCGCTCCATCCAAGTATCTTAGGACGCTGTCCGAGACACTGCCAACGATGGCGACAGCCAGGCTTACGTACGCCCAGTGCTTGAACGGGTCGGTCTTCCCTTTGGTCCACCGGGTCAGGGCAACTAGGCCAAGGAGTATGGCGCAGGCCGAAAAGAACTCTAGAAAGGACATCGGTTCCCCACGATCTTCACTTTGTCATTCGTCCCTTGTGATATTCGCGAGGTGCGGGCACTACCAGATCCAGCGGCAGCAGCCGTGAGCTTGGCCGCCGGAGTTTCGGACACCAACTGCACATGACCCCGCCAGCTTCTGGGGAATTGGCAAACCAGAATCGCTACACTAGTTCGCGCGCGATACATCTCACGCTCTTTCGCCGGGCATTCCATGGCAATTGTCTCCGGCACGGCCACTGGCGGGTTACTGGTTCGACGATCCTTTGTACGGTATCCGCGTCGGCCAGCCGGTCGGCCCACAATTGTTCGAGTTCGCCCAGCAGCCGGGCGGTATCGCCGAGCGAGTCCCACCAGCGTACGAAGTCGTAGACCGAACGGGGCTGGGCGAGCAGGCGTCGGGCCGCAGCTCGGCAGGCTGCTTGCAGGTTGATAGCTTGGGTCGCTGCGCTGAGTTGGTTGACCCCTTCGCCATCCACCATACCGTGTGCTACCGGGCAGAGCGAATGACTGGACGACCAATCTCCTTTGGCAATGTGGCCGTACCGTAAGTCCTGAATCAGCGCTATCAAACTCAGGTTCGGAAAGTGCCCGAAAACTTCACGAACGAGTGGACGGACCTGAACCATCGCCATCAAGCTCAGGTTCTGAAAGTGCCCAAAAACTTCACGAACGACTGGCATGGTCACTCCTTCCGCACGAGGTTTCGTAATCCAGGCTACGCCGCGCTAGCCTGATCTGAGCGTCCCATTCAGGGTGGACAGCGCGTCTTCCATGTTTCTCCCGCCCGGGGCTATCTACCGGGAATACACGTGGTACGTCCGATTAGCGCCCACCAATCGGAGCAGGCCCTGGTGGGGGTGGGAGCGGGGTCCTACCCGGCCCTGTACCCAGTTCTGGCGGCCACTTTCCGGGTGGGTTGACTTGTGGGATATCCTTCGCGACTATAACGATGATTAGAATGATCACCAAGACGACTAGCAAAAAACCATGTCCCGATGGGTCTACCAGGTTGATCGGTGAGTTCAGGACGTAAACGAACCTATTGAGGGTCTGTGCATCGAATGCAATTCCAAGCCAAGTGTCCGCAGTAATGAATCTTCCGACCTGTGGATCGTAGTACCGCGCGCCGACCAACAGCAACCCGGCATCGCCGTCATCCCGGTAATTGAAGGAGCCTGCAAATCTGTATGGATTCGAGGCCGATCCGGTTTGCGAGATCAGAATGCCAAATCCTTCAAACAGGTACGTTGCGGCAAGCGCTTGAACCGCGTCAGTGAGCTGCCTGGCGCTTCCAAGACCGTCCACCTGATAGAAGAGGAAGTTCGTTCCGTCGTCTCGGCTCAATCGCTCTGGCCCATAGGTGTAATGGGCCGTGACTGAAGCACCTTGCTTTTCAGTCGTAATGCGGTTTCCATCGAAGAAGAAAACAGCGGTCGCGCCAGCAGCCGCGCGGGTGGCTCTTCGTCCAAGACCGTCGTAAGTGAAACTCACATTCGTCGGGCCAGTGATGCTGGTGAGTTGATCGTCGAAGTTGTACGCGAAGTTTGTAGGAATGCCTCCCTCGGTCTTGCTCAGTAGATTGCCGTTGCCATTCCAACTGTAGGTCGTGCTCCCAGCGGTGAGAAGGCGGTTGGCATCGTCGTAGGTGTACGAGGTGCCAACGCCGTTGAGGACTTTGTTGAGCCGATTGCCGGCCGGATCGTAACCGTAGCTGATGTTGTACGGGTTCGTGCCGGTGCGTGCCTCGCTCGTTAGTCGGTGCAATGTGTCGTATCCGTACGCAACTTGGCTCCCGTCGGCTTCGGTAACGCTGCTGCGCAGGCCGTCGGTGTTGTAGGCGTAAGTGAAGCTGCTCAGAGTCGTGCCGTCACTCTTCTTGTTCACGATGCTCGTGAGCCAATCGGCTGAATTGTAAGCGAGAGTCACGGTGGTGCCGTTCGGGTTACCCTGGCTGACGAGGTTGCTGTTCGAATCGTAGCCGTACGACGCATCCCAGCTTGGCCCGCGACTGGCCTGGGTCAGGCGGTTGATCCCGTCGTACTGGAAGTCCACGGTGACGCCCGCCTGATCGATCAGGCTCGTGCGACGCCCGCCCGCATCGTAGCTATACGTGATGCTGTCCGATCCCTTCGTTTCGCTCGTGACCAAGTTAATGGCGCTGTAGGTCCAAGTCGTGGTCCCGGTGCTGTCGGTCATCGATGTGCGGTTGCCGTTGGCGTCGTATTGGTGGGTGACGGTGCTGGAATCTGGGTATGTCACTGTCGCCGGCCGGCCCATCGTGTCATAGCCATAATTGGTAGTCCGGTTCAAGGCATCGGTTCGCGAGGTCTTCCAGCCCAAGGCGTTCGAGGTAAACCGAGTGACGTTGCCGAGTGGATCGGTAATCGAAGTCAAATTGCCGTGTGCGTCGAATCCGAAGGCTGTTGTCTTTCCGTTGACCGTCTGAGACGTGCGATTCCCCAATGAATCGTACCCGTAGGTGGTAACGTTCCCGGCTGCATCAGTGACCTGCGTCAGATTCTGTTGAGCGTTGTAGGAATAGTTGTGCTGGTGTCCTGACGCATCGGAGGCGGATGTGACGCGGTTCGACGAATTGTAAGTAAACGTGGCGCGAGTAATGTTCGGGTCGAGCCGTGTGATCGGGTCTTCGATCGTGAGCAGGTTCCCATTGATATCCCAAGTGAACTCCCAAATGTCGCCGCTGGGCCTCGTGTACGATGTGACGTTCAGGTCAGCATCATAAGTGAAGATTTCCGTCAGCCCAGTACCGGTACCTGGGAGGCCTTCTGTTCCTGTCACTTGCCCATCAGTTCCAAAACTGAACGATCTCTGGTTTCCATTTTCGTCCGTGACGATGGTTCCGCCGAAAAATCCGTAACTCCGGCTGTTTGATTCAGGGTTGCTGACCCGGCTAGCTCTGTTCGCTATCGGACTGTACTCCACGGTCCAAGTGTTGCCGCGTTTGTCTGTGATGCTGGTGATCAGTTGGTTGGCGTTGTAGCCGAATTGGATGAAGAATGTGCTCGGAGACGGTTCGTTCACTTTCCAAAGATGGCTCGGTGTACCGGAGTAGATGAAGGTGAAAGTTCGATTGAGCGGATCGGTGACGCTGCTGAGGAACCCGTTTGCATCGTAAGCAAAACTCAAGGTGCGGCCGCTGGGGTCAGCCAACGAGGTCAATTTACCTGTGCCGTCGTAACTCAGGCTGATCGAATTGTTGTTGAGATCGATTATGGAGCTGAGTTTGCCAGCCGCGTCGAAGTTCCACTTGATCTGATCTTTGCGAGTGAGTCGGAAGCTGCCGTCCGCGTTCTTGACCAGTGTTTCGAAAATGCCCTTGGGGCGCGTGTATGAGCCGTCAGGATTCTTCGTGAAAAGGTGCTTCCTGCCGTCTCCTTCGGTGATCGTAACGTCGCCACTACTCGCATCCTCAGCAAGGCTGGTTCGGTAGGAATGGGTCCAGCCGTATCCTAACGGCGGCGACTCAGGCGGACTCGGAGGTGGCGGGGCATCGGAGGCGTTGTGAAAGAACGTCAGGTCAACCGAAAGCGCCCCCCCCTACACGCCCATTGAACGATCGGAATGACCGTGATCTGATTTCCGTCATGAAGCGTTGCCTGTGAGAAAGGACTGTTCTGATCAGACCGTTGCCAGCGTTCGGGAAGCCCACTCATAGATACCCCCGTTCACGAAATGCTCCAAAGACTTGAACATTCTTCGGAACTCACAATTGGGTCGGAAATGCTGAAGCTTAGCAGCCCGTGGCAGAAGTCGTGGCACAGGCTTCCAGCCTGTGAAATCTCCGGACTTCGGACGACAGGCAGGATGCCTATGCCACTTTTACCACGGGCTGTTAGGCTACGCCAAATCGAATGGATTTGTCAACAGATCAGGATTTTTTCGGATTCACCTCGGTCACATCGACGCGATGTCGTCGGCCCAAGCTTCAATCGCTAACGGCACGCTGCCCATGCGGTCGATTTGGTAATCGGCGGTCAGGCAGCGCTCGATGAGATCGCCAAATGACTCGGGCGATCGACTCGCGGCGATCTGATCGAGCAGTTTCTGAATCACGGGATCGTCCCGTCTGAGTCCAGCGCCCGTGCTGATGCGCATGCCGTCGGCCAGTAACTCGGCGGCCATGCCGAACAGCAACTTGGCGCGGGTGCGCTTCTCGATTGACTCCTTGCCGGCAGCCTCGACCAACGTGTTCATTGTCTCCGCGAGTCGAAGGCTATCGATTCGCCGGGCGGCCAAGGCGTTTGCCAGCTCGGTCCGGAAATTCCAAAGTTCAGGACTGGCCAGACCCTTGGCCCGCTCCAGACTGCCGCCGCTCATGGCCGCTAGTCGATCGGCCTGAGCGGAATCTGTGACAACGCCGGATTGAAGCAGCACGCGAGACACAACGGCGGGGGGCAGCGGCTGGAATCGAATCACTTGGCAACGGGACCGGACCGTCGCAAGTTGCAGATCGGGGCTGGTGCCAATCAGGAGCAACAGCGATCGCGGCGGCGGTTCCTCCAGACACTTGAGGAAACAGTTGGCCGACTCTTGGTTCATGTCGTCGGCGTCATCGACAATTGCGATTTTGTATCGGCCGCGATCGGGTTTGAAGCCTAGGTCGTGAATTGCTCGGCGGACGGTATCGATCGGCAACGCATGTTCGTCGGCCGCTCGGCCGAGCATAATCAGGTCGGGGTGGCTGTCGGCGGCCACCTGAATGCAACCGGGACACTTACCGCACGGCTCGAATTCAGCTTGGGATCTGACTTCGCACAGGAGCGTCTGAGCCAGTTTGCGGGCGAACAATCGCTTTCCAATGCCAGGCGGTCCCACGAACAAGTAAGCATGGGCGAGCCGGCCGCGCTCGATGGCTTGGCGAAAATCTTGAACAACAGAGTCGTGACCATCAATGGTTTGCCAGGACATTTGATCTCACATCTCACTTTTCAAATCTTAGATCTCTATATCCGCTTCGTCTTCCGTTTCAAGCAGGGCCAGCACGTCACCGCAGCGTACGGAATCATCCTCGGCAACGCGCACCGCAACGAGCCGGCCGCTTTGCGGGGCAGGGACGTCAAAGGTGACTTGGCCGGCCAGAATCTCGACCAGCCGATCACCTTCGAGTACGTCTTCGCCCTCCTCGGCAAACCAAAAGCTCACGACCATTTCGGTGGCGGCATCGACACCCAATTCTGGCAAGATCACCGGTGTCTGCATGGCATTTCTGACTTTTGAGCTGCACTTTCCGATTGCCCCCGAATCCTAGTCACTGGATATGCAGTCTTCAAGGGTTCGCACGGTCGCCTGAATCACGATTGAGAGACACAAATCAAAAATCGCAAATCAAAAATCAAGAATATCGTCAACCATCGCTTCGGCATGGTAGCTGGAGCGGACAAACGGCCCGGAGGCAACTTGAGTGAAGCCGAGACGAAGTGCGAGTCTACGGATCGAATCGAATTCGGCCGGCGGGACATAGCGCAGCACCGGAAGGTGATCAGCGGATGGCTGCAGGTATTGGCCGACGGTCAAGAGGTCGCATCGGGCGTCGCGCAGGTCGGCGAAAAGATCGAGCATTTCCTCAAGGGTTTCGCCGAGCCCGAGCATGATGCCGCTCTTCGTCTGGATATCCGTTGTGCGGCTTTTCACATGAGCGAGCAGTTCCAGGCTGCGGCGATAATCGGCGTTGCGACGCACCTGGCGGTAGAGTCGCGGGACGGTTTCAATATTGTGGTTGAACACTTGGGGCTGGGCTTCGATCACGCGGTCGATTGCGGCGCGGTTGCCGAGAAAATCTGGCGTGAGCACTTCCACCACGGCCCCGGTACGGGCGCGGACAGCTGTGACGCAACGAAAAAAATGATCTGCACCACCGTCGGGCAAGTCGTCGCGTGTCACGGAGGTGATTACAACGTGTCGCAAGCCGAGCCGATCAGCCGCCTCAGCCACGCGGTCGGGTTCATCGTCATCGAGCTTCAACGGTTTCCCGCGTGGCACGGCACAGAAGCCACACGGTCGCGTACACACATTGCCCAGGATCATGAAAGTCGCAGTTTTGCGGGCGTAACAATCCGGGCGATTTGGGCAGCGGGCATTCTCGCAAACGGTCTCGAGGCCCAGTTCGCTGAGCACCGTGTCGGTGAAGAAGTTCGCGTTCCCGCGCGGAAGCGGTCGCTTGAGCCACGAGGGAAGTCGCCGGGCCGTCGTGCGATCCGGCGAGATGACGATCAGTGATTCAGGCACAGACACATCAACCGCTTCGGGCATAGACTCGCGAGCGTCCGGGGTTGGAGAGCATGGGATGTTGCGTGTACAGGTTGTAACAGGCGGGTTGGAAGGTTTCAATGAACTTGCTCACCAGGCATTCGCGAACTTTGGCCATTGGCGCGGGCCGCTGCCGCTCGGCCTCCATAGTTGTCGCACGCAGGCACCCATTTCCTTCGGGGTGCAGGATGCGAAACTGGTCTTTAACCCCGGACACGTTCAGTGTCATGCCGTGATAGCTCACCCAGCGGCTCACCGAGACGCCGATCGACGCGATCTGGCCTGCGGGCGTCCATATTCCCGACTGGTCGGCCCGCACGTCGCTGCGTACGTCAAACTCATGCAGCACCGCCAAGAGACAGTGTTCGAGCCGCCGCAGGTACTCAGAAATGTCAGGACTCCGAGGCTGCAACGGCCAAATGGGGTAGACAACTAATTGACCGGGAAAGTGAAGATTGCAGCCGCCACCGCGATTTACCCACCGAATTGCCAGCCCGCGGTCGGCCAGTTGTTCGTCATCACATTCGATGTGCGACCGGCTACCAAGTCGGCCCACGGTGATGATGGGCCGGTGTTCGCAAAGTACAAGTGCCGCAAGTTGACCGCGAGAACCGCTGACTTCGTAGACCAAACGGCGTTGGAACCGCAGGGCCGTCTCGTAGTCGAGAAGCCCCAACAGGTAGACCTCCAGAACTGGTCCGTCCAGTTTGTCGCCGTGTTCAGAAACCATGGAAACAACCGAAATATGAAATCCACCCATCCGGGGGAATGCCAGAATCCTTTCCCGCCACGTCCTGCAGTCCACAAGTGAGTTCCCTGCGTGCACCTGGCCATGAACTCATTAAACAGCGGCCCGAACGCTTCGGCAAGAGGGTAATCTGCAAGTCGAAGAATCTTATCGGCAGTCCAATAACTGCGTTGAAGGTACCCCTTGACGAATCATTCCTCAAAAACTCTCGACACGTGCCTTGTCCTGTGGCTATTTTCCCTAAACCGCAACCCGCGAGGAGTCGCCTGTGACAGAACTGTTTGGCATGCAGATCGATTTGTTTTTCAGCCCCCCGGTTGTCATGTGCTTGCTTGCGTTGACGGCCCTCGAGATTGTGCTCGGCGTGGACAACGTCGTGTTCATCACGATCCTGGTCGGCAAGCTGCCGCCGTTCCTGCGGCAGCGCGGACGGCGAGTCGCCCTTACAATTGCGATGATCACGCGTTTACTGCTGCTCATCCCGTTGGGATGGGTGATGAAACTGGAGAAAGAACAACTGTTCTCGGTCCTCGGGCATGACGTTACCGGTCGCGATGTGGTGTTGCTGTTGGGCGGGTTGTTTCTAATCGCCAAGGCAACTTACGAGATTCACGACAAGCTGGAAGGAGCGACGCGGCACGACGCGGTCGGGGCACACTCCGCCACGTTCACGTCTGTCATGCTCAACGTACTGCCGCTCAATCTGGTTTTCTCCATCGACTCGGTGATTACGGCGATCGGCATGACCCAGGAGATTTACGAAAAAAGTGCAACCGTGGGTATGATCATCATGGTCGTCTCCATCGCAGTGTCCACCGGCGTCATGATGGCGTTTGCCGGAGCGATCGGCGGGTTCGTCGAGCGGCATCCAACGATGAAGATGCTGGCCCTGTCGTTTCTCGTCCTCATCGGCGCCATTCTCGTGGCCGAGGGGATGGGGCACCACATTCCGAACGGATACGTGTACTTCACTATGGCGTTTTCACTCGGCGTCGAGGTGCTGAACATCAACGCCCGGAAGCGGGCCGAGCCGGTTCACTTGCACCAAACCTACGTGGATGAACCGGCCGTGGACGTTTGAACGGCAAGTTCGTATTGCAGTAAACTGGTGTCTGACTAGAATCTCCGGCCCCTCAGATTAGGAGGGACAAGTCGCCGTGCGAATTGCCTACTTTGACTGTTTCAGCGGGATTAGCGGCGACATGACCCTCGGGGCCTTAATCCACGCCGGTGTCGATGTCGGTGCGATCAAGGATGCGGTGGCCTCTTTGGGGCTACCGGCGGAACTAAAGGTTGCACGAATTCGCAAAGGCGGGTTCGATGCCACTCAGGTCACTGTCGAGGCACCACATGAACATGTTCATCGCCACTTGCACCACATCGTCAAGATGGTGGACGGCAGTCGGCTGACCGAGCGGCAGAAGGAGCTTGCCCGCAAGATATTCCGGCGATTGGCCGAGGCGGAGGCGGCCGTTCACGGCTCGACGGTCGAGAAGGTCCATTTTCACGAAGTGGGGGCCATTGATTCGATCGTTGACATCGTCGGCGCGGCCGTGGCGATTGATCTTTTGGGTGTGGAACGAATTGTGGCCAGTCCGGTGCCGACCGGCCGGGGAACGGTCAAGGCGGCACATGGCGTGATGCCCGTGCCGGCGCCTGGCACGGCGGAACTGCTTAAGGGTGTTCCGTTGGCGGCCTCGACGATCGAAGCGGAATTGACCACGCCGACGGGCGCGGCGATTCTGACTTCGGTAGTGGCCGAATTCGGACCATTGCCCCAGATGAAGATCGATCGCATCGGGTACGGAGCCGGAACTCGTGATCTGGCAGAGCAGCCGAATGTGCTGCGAGTCATGATTGGCAGTACGAGCGATTCGGCGGAGTGTGATTGCGTCTGGGTGCTGGAAACGAATCTCGACGATTTGCCAGGCGAGTTGATCGGCCACTGTACCGAACAGTTGCTGGCGGCCGGGGCACTGGATGTGTTCACGAGCCCGATCGGCATGAAAAAGAACCGGCCGGGTGTGGTGCTCAGCGTGCTGTGTGATGCGGCTGCGATCGAGACAATGGAAACGATCCTATTTCGCGAAACGGCAACGTTTGGAATTCGCCGCTACGCGACAGTGCGAAGTAAACTGCAACGGCGCAGTCACGTGGTCGCAACGCCGTTTGGACCCGTGCAGGGCAAACTCGGTTGGCGGGCTGGGATGCCGGCGATCTTTGCCCCGGAGTATGAAGATTGCCGGCGCGTTGCCGCGGAGAAGGGTGTGGCATTGCGCGAAGTCTACGGCGCGGCGATTCGAGCGTTTGAGCCCAAGGCGATGCCGGATTAACGTGACAAATTTGGTCCCGTCGGCCAGGGAAGTGTGGCTTTATCGACACGAGGTGACACATGGACGTGTCGCTGGAATGGGGAGAGGCAGAACTTGCGGCCATCGTGCTCGCGGTGGTCTCTTTTGCCCTTCTTTGCACGCTCATCTTTCGCTCGACGCGCGCACCGCGCCAGGCAAAGCCCGATTTGATTTCCGGCAATGCCGGTGAATTGCACGAGGCGATGCTTCAACTTCAGAAAGAGCTGCCGCATCTCTTGCGAGACATGAATTCCAAACTCGACGTCAAGATACGGACGCTGCGCGAGCTTTTGCACGATGCCGGCAAATCGATCGATCAACTTCGACAACTGCAGCATCAGGTGGTGGCTCGTTCCACGAAAGGGAGTGGCGAGCAACCCGTTGATTCGTCAGCCCGTGCCCACCAAGTTGAATCCGTGAGATCAATCGGTGAGTCAGCGGAACGATTCGCAGCCATCGCGACCGACGCTCCGAAATCGCTGGCTGCCGATCCTTCGGAACTAAGGGAGCAACGCTATTCCCACGTGTATGCACTGGCCGATTCCGGGTCCAATGCGGCTGAGATCGCGGCGGAAACCGGCATGCACTGTGGTGAGGTGGAGTTGGTCTTGAACATGCGCCGCAAGCGGATTCGACTGGACCGCGCGAGTCGTCAGGAACCCACACGTGCTGTGAAATCAACTGAGGGGGCCACGGTGTGACCACGGTTCAACATATCCTGATCGGCGTCTACACGTGCGTGTTGCTGGTGTGGCTCGTACGCCACTTTATGATCACCCTGAGCAATCGGGCGACAGCTCAACTCACGCCCACCGATCCTGGCTATCAAAACGATGATCCGCCGCTCGTGAGCGTGCTGATTCCGGCCAAAGACGAAGAAGAGTCGATCGGCCACTGCGTGCATTCGATCTTGAATCAGAGTTACCTTCGCCTGGAAGTTCTGATAATCGACGACCGCAGCGAGGATGGCACGTCGAACGTGGTGCGCGAAATTGAGGCGCGTGATCCCCGCGTGCGATTGATCACCGTGAATGACCTTCCGCCTGGCTGGACTGGCAAAACCAACGCACTCATGACCGGAGTACGCGAGGCTAGCGGCGATTGGTTCCTGTTCATCGACTCGGATACTCGGCATGAACCGGAAAACCTCTCGGTCATCATGGAGTACGCGAGGCGCGAGCGTGCCGACATGGTTTCTGTGTTGCCGCGCTGGCGCAACAGCACGTTCTGGGAACGAGTGGTCCAGCCGCTCGCCGGGTTACTGTTGATTCTCAAATCGCCGCCAAACCGGGTAAACGACGATGCCGACCCCGAAACCGCGTTTGCCAACGGACAGTACATTTTGATCCGTCGAAAGGCGTACGAAGCGATCGGTGGTCACGCCGCGGTGCGAAACAAATTCGTCGAGGACATCCACTTGGCTCGAACGGCAAAGGCCTACGGTCGCCGCATCCGGCTGGCCCGTGCTCCCGATCTGACCTCCACCCGGATGTATACTTCGCTCAAGGATCTTGTGCGCGGCTGGAGCCGCATTATGTACGCCGGCTATGACCACTCGGCGGTTCAATTAGGAATTCTACTTGCCGGCCTGTTGGTGTTTTCGCTTTCCGCATACGGCGTGCTTGTGGCAAGTGTTGCCAGCTTGGTCATGGGTCATTCGAGTCCCTTTGCCCTGACCATGTTCGGCATGGCGATCGTTCACATCGGACTTCAGAGCAGTGTGATGACCCGGATCTATGCCATTACAGCCAGCGAGCGAACCTATGTTGCCTTCTACAGTGTGGCGGCAGCCGTCATGGCGTGGGTCCTCGCCTCGGCACTGATCAAATGTTTCACGCACCGAGTGGTTTGGCGGGGAACGAGCTACCACAAATTGCAGGATGCCGAAGCCGTGATTTTGCCGCTCGTGAACACACGCCAGAATTTGGCTGCCGATATTCCGCTCAGGAAGAGCGCCTGATCAGTCGGACAGTAGCAGTTTTCACAACTCGACACCGCAAGGCGCCATTTCTTTCAGTCTGAGGTCGATTCTCCTAGTCCTCAAACAAGCGACCCGTGCGCGAGCTCCTGTTCCCTCTCCTCTGTACTCAGGGGAGAGGGTTAGGGTGAGGGGTCCGCAGAGTGCACTCGAACAGAACCCCTCACCCCGGCCCTCTCCCCTGATTACAGGGGAGAGGGAGCAAATTGTCGCTTGGTTGAAGCCTAATCGTCGGGCCTGATACAAAGCATTGGGCAGGACATTGGAACGATTCGTGAAATCCAAATCACCTGCGGGCTCGTAGTGTTCTGCGATCAATTCACTCCACCCGGCCGTGGGCGACCTTTTTGGATCGGCCCCCAGAATCAGGTAATCAAATCGTTCTGTTTCAATTCGCGCCCGAACGCTAGGCGGTACAGCGAGTCCAGGGAATTCCAGGATCAAGTCGCTGAAAAAACACTCGGCGCCGGCTTGATGGGCGAGCAAGAAGTTGTGTCCGACGGCAACACTCCCATCGATCTGAGACACTGCGGCGGTCCAATCGGCCAACTCGCGCGATCGCTTGCCCACCCAGCGATAATCACGGGCGTTGGGCAATCCCAGCACGATCGTGCCGGCAATGATCACAATCAGGATTGGTCGCCAGGCCAACACGCCTGTTGCACGAGCGGATTGACAGCCTAGTTCGGTCCCCCATCGTGCTGCGACGCATGCGGCGATGAATGCGGCAGGGAGCAAGTGGTTCTCTCGCCCCCCAGATTTGGCCATGCCCATCACGGCCACGAGAATCGCAGCGGCCAGACACCATGTCCAGCGACACTTCGGCCGAACGACTAGCGAAAATGTGAGCACGACGATTAGCAGCGGACCGCGCTGCAAAACCGAATTCGTCGTGCGAGCTAACCCATTGGGCCAATCGATCCCGTGGCTAGCAGTCCACACAAAGACCCAATGAAAAAACGCACCGTTCCAAACCCGGTCAAGAACCCAATAACTCGTACCTATCAACAAACTCATTGCAGTCGCCCAGCCGATTGCCCATCGCTTACGGCCGGCCAGGAAGTGTGCCGCGCCCAGCGGCAAAACGAACAGCGGGGCGTTCTGCTTGGTCAGGCTTGCGAGCCAGATTGCCACGCTAGAGAGCAGCACTTCGGCCCAAGTCCGGTGTCCGCCGGCTACGACTGCCCACGCCAGGAACATCGTGAGCAGCATGTCTGGCTTGCCCAACTCGAACCATTTGCCAACGAGCGCGTGAAAGCTCAAGAACAGGGTGAGTGCTGCAATCCGGGCGATGTTCCGCCAGGAATCATTCGCATCGCGAAACGACCAATACCCGGCCGCGACCGTTCCGGCGAACGCAAGCATCGACAAGAGTCGCAAGGGCACGAAGGAGGTTCCAAAACAACTCACCAGCGGGCGTAGGAGCCAGAAGTGCAACGGCGGATATGCCTCGGGCAGGACTTCTGTCTCGACTGACCCGTACAATGGCGCACCCTGCTGCCATCGAATCACCTTATGAAGCTCGTATTCTTCAAACGCATCGAGCGGATAGGGCTGTACGCTGCGGAAAAAAATGTAGCCCAGAATCCAAACGCAGGCCGCGACGCTGCCCATCCAGAAAATTTGCACGGCGTTTCGATCGATGAAACCAACTAGCAGTGTGTGCGGAGGCACTAGGAGTGTCGGCTGGATGCTCGTTCCAGATTCTGATCGACCGGCGGTTGCCAAGCATTCCCTCCATGGAATGGCGCCACGGCATGTGACTTATTGATAGCTCGGATCATACGCGGAACGGCAGAGCGACAGAAGCTCATCCTTCCCCCGTGCCGTGTCTGGCGACGACCCGTCCGGCCTTGATCACAGTTACCGGTTCAATCCAGCGCCGAACCTCCTCCACGCGACCCGTAGTATCGACCAGCGGTCGACGGCCTTCCATCAGCCGAAAGATCGCGGCGTCGCCCACCGCGCCGACCGCCAGGGTTCCGAGTTCGTTTGCCATCTTGATCACGGTTGCGGGCGTGCTGGTCACGCGGCTCATGGCATCGGGAAGTTCCAAACCGAGGTGAAGGAACTTGGAGATCGTGGTCGCGAGATCGAACACCGGCCCGTGCAGATTGTACCGGTGCAAGTCGCTGGAAATGGTGTGCGGCAAAATCCCCTGCTTCATCGCGGCGCGGGCGATCTCAAATCCAAGACTCCCTTTACCGTGCCCCACGTCGAGCAGCACGCCGCGCTCGATTGCCTGATGGACTTCCGTCAGCACCGTTCCGTTGGGGTCCAGGATGCCGCTCTTGTGTGCGTGAAAGCAGTGAGTCAGGATGTCGCCGCCGCGCATCTCGGACAGAATCGCGGGCAGGCCGAGCGACGAATTGGGAGTGTGGATCATGACCGGGAGTCCGGTCGCATCGGCCGCCTCGCGGGCAAGCTTCAGGCCCTGAAGTTCGTTCTTGCCGTCCGCCGCCAAGTTCGCGCTCAACCGAATCTTGATGCCCAGAATCACGTCCCGGTTTTTTTCTACGCATCGCACCGCCGCCGGCACGCTCAAATGCCGCAAGTCATCCAGTTCACCCACCGGCGGATCCAACTCGGCCCCGCTGACCATGCCGATGCGACTGATATTGAGCAGTGCAAAGAGTCGAGTCGCGGACGCTTCGATGATGTATCGCCGAAAACCGGGAAAAGTGGCCGCGCCCGCCGACCCTGCATCCACCGCGGTTGTGACACCACGAGCCAAGCACGTCGGATCGGCCGGGATGCCATAATGCGATACGCCTTCGTAGACGTGAACGTGCAGATCGATCATACCCGGCGTGACGATGAGCCCCGTCGCGTCGATGGTCTCGGCAGCCTTGGCCTCCGGCATCGATTTGGACACCGCCGCCACTCGCTCGGCGTGGAACGCCACGTCCATCGGCTCATCGATCGCCCGTGCCGGGTCGATGAGCCGGCCATTTCGAATCAACAGGTCGTACATCAAGACCTCCGGGCGAATATGAGAAACGAAATGGCAGGGAATTGGAAGCCTTCAGAATCCAGTTGTGTCGGGGCCGCTCGATTGGCATGCTGTGCGGCGACCCCCAAGACTCTCCACGAGGCTCACTCATGGCCGACCACTTTGCCTTTCGAATCACACCCGGATCGAAGTTTCGATTGAAGGACCACGACCCGAACGACACGGGTGAACTGAATGACGACCGGCAGGCCCGCAAGCTGCTCGAAGCGGATGTCGAGCGGTTAGCGGGATTGCACGAGAAACTCTACGCCGACAACCGCTACGCCGTGCTCGTTGTGCTCCAGGGCATGGACGCGTCGGGCAAAGACGGCACGATCAAGCACGTCATGACGGGATTGAATCCACAGGGCGTGCAGGTGACGAGTTTCAAGGTCCCGTCCGAAGAGGAATTGGACCACGACTTCTTGTGGCGAATCCACCGAGCCCTGCCGCGCCGCGGCAACATCGGCATTTTCAACCGATCGCACTACGAAGACGTCTTGGTCGCGCGAGTCGAGAAACTGGTTTCAAAGGACATCTGGGCCAAACGCTTCGACCAGATCAATCGTTTCGAGGAACTTCTCAGCGACACGGGCATGATCATCGTCAAGTTTTTTCTGCACATCAGCAAAGGAGAGCAAAAGAAGCGATTCGAAGAACGAATTCGCAACCCGGGCAAGCGATGGAAGTTTTCACTGGGCGATCTGGAAGTGCGAAAAAAATGGGACCAGTACATGGAGGCTTACCAAGACGTCCTTGCCAAATGCGGCACAGCGTACGCGCCGTGGTACGTCGTACCGGCAGACAAGAAGTGGTTTCGCAACCTGGCAGTCGCCCATACCTTGGTCGAGACGCTTGAGTCAATCGACCTAAAATACCCGAAACCACCGGCGGGTTTGGAAGGAATTGTCATCGACTGACACTTCCTAGCCCGCTTGGCCGGAAGCTTCGTAAAGGGACTCCAAATCACGCTGAAAATGACTGAAGATCACCTGGCGTCGTAGTTTCAGTGTGGTGGTCAATTCGTCGTTGGCGAAAGTGAACTGGCGGGGGATCAGCGCGAATCGCTTCACTCGCTCTTGCGACGACACGCAGGCGAGGCGGTCGTGGACGCGAGCCGCGAAGAACTGGTGGATGTCTGGATGTCGCACGAGTTCGCCGATATTGCCGGCGTTGATTCCAAGGCGGCAGGCCTGTTCGGTGAGCCGCGCGAAGTTCGGAACAATCAGGGCGGTCAGGTAGCTCTTGCGATCGCCGAACACGACGGCCTGATCGATGAATTCGTCGGCGACGAGCAGCGACTCGATCAGCACGGGCGCGACTTTCTTGCCGCTCGACATGACGAGCAGCTCTTTTTTGCGGCCGGTGATCGTGACAAATCCGTCGGAGTCGATCGAGCCGAGATCGCCGGTGTGGAGCCAGCCGTCGCGGTCGATCGTCTCGGCGGTCGCCTCGGGCTTGTTCCAGTAGCCTTTCATAATGTGCGGCCCGCGCGACAGGATTTCCCCGTCGTCGGCGATCTTCACTTCAACGCCCGGGATCGGCCGGCCGATCGTGCCGATTTTGTTGTGTTCCGTCGTGTTGAACGTAATCACGGGCGACGACTCGGTCAGCCCGTAGCCTTGTAGCAGCTTGAGGCCGCATTTCCAAAATCCCTCCGCGACGTGCCCAGGCAGTGGTGCCCCGCCGGCCGACAGCCAGTTGACCCGCGGGCCATAAATGTCTTTTAGCCGCTTCGGTCGCTCCTCTTCCGGATGCTTTTCGACGCTCTCCCAAACTTTTTCGTAGAACCGCGGCACACCCGTCATGTGAGTGGGCTGGATTTCTTTCATGTTCGTCGCGAGGAAGTCAAAACCTTCCGCCAGCGCTACGACGCAACCCGACAGGATACTCAGATAATGATCGCACAGCCGGGCGTAGATGTGGCTGTACGGCAACCACGATAACAGCGTGTCGCTTTCGCCCGGCGGCAACGCACCATAGGTCGCGACTGCGTTCGATACCAGATTACCGTGGGTGAGCATTACGCCCTTCGGTTCGCCCGTGGTTCCGGACGTGTACATAAGGGCCGCCAAGTCGTCCGGCCCAATCTGCCGTTCTAGTTCTCCGAGCTTTGTCGCGAATTCATCCGCTGCGGTGCGACCGCGTGCCAGCAGGCCGTGCCAGGTGAGGAACTTCTTCGCGAGGCCGACCGGTTCCAAGGAATCGAACGCAACGACCCCTTCTAAAGCCGGCAGCCGAGCCTGAACCTCCACGACCTTCGCAAGCTGCTCCGCTGTCGAGATCACAATCCAGCGGGCACCGGAGTCCGCCAACTGATACTCAATTTGCGCTGCCGTCAGCGGCGCGTGAATCGATACGTCGGCGGCCCCGGCCGCCAGAAAACTCAGGTCCGCGACCAGCCATTCGTACCGGTTCTCTGACAAAAGCGCGAGCCGGTCGCCGCGCCGTATGCCCAAACTCATCCACGCCCAGGCCGCACGATCGACCATCCGCCGGTACCGTTCCCAACTCAGGTCGCAGTACAATCCGTGCCGCTTGTAACGCAGCGCCGTGCGCTGTCCAAGCCGCTCGGCCTGCCGGCAGAACATCTGCACAAGGTTCTTGATTGAGGTGGCCGACATGGAAATCTCTGAGGGAAGTAAAGAAGAACGTAAGGCCCCGTCGGCCTTTCAAGCCGGAATCATCGCGATGGTGACCACAAAAGGTCAACTGCAAATCGCGTAGGCTGCGGATCTCACGATCTCCCGAACACGATTCGTTCAAGCACAGTATGATTCGATGCTAAGCGGCCGATGCAGTTCCCTCCGCATCGTGTATGTCAGTGGTACCCCGGTACCGGGCTTGGCAACTTGCGAATCTTACATTGGGCACTGATAATCGCTGTGCGCCGATAAGAGCCTTGTGCTGATGGTTTGAGTTGGTTGAGTAAGTCAATCGTGGCGCCGAGGGGCCAGTTCATGGCGCAGTCTCGAAAACAGCCCGAGCACGATTCTATGGCTGGACCGGACGCACACGATCCGGGGCAGACCGCCGAGAAACTCCTCCGCGAGCAGCCAACGCTCGCGCCGTTGTCGCCGACGGAAGCCAGCGGCGCCGCTGGCCTACCTGCACTGTCCGGTCCGCCTGACTCGGTTCAGCCATTCGGACAGGCCGGTTCGCGCGTTGTCGATCGCTTCGAGGTGATCAGTGAACTCGGTTCCGGCGGCTTCGGCACCGTCTACAAGGCACACGACCCCGAGCTGAGGCGCGACGTGGCGATCAAGGTGCCACACCGGCACCGTGTCGCATCGCCGAAAGACGCCGAGGCGTACTTGGCCGAAGCACGCATACTGGCCTCGTTGGACCACGTGCATATTGTGCCGGTTTACGACGTGGGCCGCACCGCGGACGGTCTGTGCTACGTCGTCTCCAAGTTCATCGAGGGGTGCGATCTGGCCGGTCAGATTCAGCGGTCTTGTCCCACGACGGAACAGTCGGCGGAGTTGGTGGCCACCGTAGCCGATGCGCTGCACTACGCCCACCGCAAGGGCCTGGTACATCGCGACATCTAACCTGCCAACATCCTGATCGATTTGGCGGGGAAGCCCTATGTCGCGGATTTTGGACTGGCCCTGAATGAAGAGGATTTCGGAAAGGGTTCGATGTACGGCGGCACCCCCGGCTACATGAGCCCCGAGCAAGCCCGCGGCGAGGGGCATCGCGTCGATGGCCGGTCGGATATTTTCAGTCTGGGTGTGGTGTTCTACGAGCTGCTCACCGGACGACGCCCATTTCGCGGGGACACGCCGCTGGACGTGCAAATCGCAATCATCGAGGTGGAGCCGCGGCCACCTCGCATGTGGGACGACACGATCCCGAAGGAACTGGATCGCATCTGCCTCAAGACGCTGGCGAAACGGGCCACCGATCGATACCCGACCGCGAAGGACCTGGCCGACGACCTGCGGCACGCATTGACGGTCACTACCGGCTCGGATCATGTCGCGCCATCGATGGTCGCCGCTTTGCCGCCGGCCGCCGCGGCGGGTGTGACGGCCGCGGCCACGAGCCCCGCGGTGATCGCCGCGGTCACTCCTCCCACCCCCGCATCGGATGTCCAGCCGATCAAGATCGTGCCCAAGGGCCTGCGTTCGTTTGACGCGCACGACGCCGACTTCTTCCTGGAACTGCTGCCCGGTCCGCGCGACCGCGATGGCCTGCCCGAATCGATCCGCTTTTGGAAATCGCGCATCGAGGAAACCGACGCCGACAGCACGTTCTCCGTAGGCCTCATCTACGGGCCGTCGGGCTGTGGCAAATCGTCGCTGGTCAAGGCGGGGCTCTTGCCACGTATGGCGAAGCACGTGCTGAAAGTCTACGTCGAGGCGAGCGCCGGGGAGACGGAATCACGAATCTTGAGCAGCCTGCGCAAGCAGTGTTCGGAGCTATCGTCTGGTCTGACACTCGCCGAGGCTGTCGCTGCGCTACGCCGCGGGCAGGGCCTGCCGGCCGGCAACAAAGTGCTCGTGGTGCTCGACCAGTTCGAACAGTGGTTGCACGGCCAGCGCGATCCGGAGAATGCGGAATTGGTGCAAGCGCTGCGGCAATGTGACGGCGGGCGAGTCCAGTGCGTGTTTCTTGTGCGGGACGATTTCTGGATGGCGGCGACACGGTTCATGCGGGCACTCGAAGTTCGACTGGTGGAAGGCCAGAACTCGGCGGCCGTCGATCTGTTCGATTTGCGGCACGCGCGCAAGGTCTTGGCCGGGTTCGGTCGGGCATTTGGCACGCTGCCGGAGGGCCACGCCGAGCTAACGAACCAGCAGCAGGCGTTCCTCGAACATGCCGTGACGGGACTCGCCGAGAACGGCAAGGTCGTCTGCGTTCGCCTTGCCCTCTTAGCCGAAATGATGAAAAGCCACACTTGGACACCGGAGAGCTTGAAGGCCGTAGGAGGCGCCGAGGGTGTCGGCGTCGCGTTCCTGGAAGAGACGTTCGCTGCTCGCGCGGCCCCACCGGAACATCGTCTGCACCAGCACGCGGCCCGCGCGGTACTCGCCGTGCTACTGCCCGAGCAAGGCAGTGACATCAAAGGCCACATGCACTCGCGCGACGAACTGCTCGCCGCTTCGGGCTACATCCACCGCCCGCGAGATTTCGACGATTTGCTCCGCATCCTCGACACCGAACTCCGCCTGATCACGCCGACCGAGGTGGAGGTGGAGCGTGGAGGGTTGAGAGTTGAGAGGCAGAAAGAAACCGAGGCCGCTGCCTCTTCCGCCGACCCTCAACCCTCGACTCTCAACCCGCAACCCTTTTTCCAGCTCACGCACGACTACCTCGTTCCCAGCCTGCGCGACTGGCTGACGCAGAAGCAGCGCGAGACCTGGCGTGGTCGCGCGCAGTTGCGACTCGAGGCTCGCACCGCCCAGTGGACGCGCACGCCGGAAAATCGCTTCCTGCCGTCGTTGCGCGAGTACGTGTCGATCATCGCGGGCGTGCCGCGTCGCAAGCGGACGGCGGACCAGCGGCGCATGCTGCGCGCGGCCGGGCGCCGGCACGGCGCGCTCTGGGGCGGCCTGCTGGCCGTGCTGATCGCGGCCGGATTCGCAATCCAGCAGTACGCCGGTTCGGTGCGCCGGGAATCGAACCAGCGCCGCGCGGAGAGCCTTGTGCAAGCCGTGTTGACTGCCCCGCCGGGCGGCGTGCCGTACACGATCACGAACCTCCAGCCACTCCGCGAGCTGGCTGTCCCGTTGCTTCAGCGGCGGTTCGATGATAACTCGGCCGAGCCGGGCCACCGATTGCACGCCGCCTTGGCTCTCGCGGCCTTTTCAAACTCCCTTTCCCCTGCGAGTGAATCCAGCCCCCTCTCCCCTGCGGGGGAGAGGGTTGGGGTGAGGGGGGTCCCTGCGGACATCGAGGCCTTCTTGCTCGATGCAATCGAGGCCGGCCCAGCCGGGGAATCCGCGAATATCCTGACTGCGCTCAAGCCGGTGCAAGAATCCGTGACTCGCCAACTGATGGAACGCGCCGGGTCGCAGCAAGACCCGGCGGCGCGCATGCGTCTGGCATGCACACTGCTGCAATTCGGCGAGCCGCAGGCCGCCGCCGACATGCTCGAATTGGCCCCCGACCCGACCGCACGCACCGCGTTCATCCACGGTTTCGAGTCCTGGCGCGTCGATCTGTCAGCGCTGCCGGCCACGTTGGAGTCCACGCTTCAGCGTGAATTGGAGTCCACGCTTCAGCGCGCTTCTTCGGGCGCAGAACCGGACACGCTAAAGCGTGGACTGCAACGGCACGGCGCGTTTCGCTCGGGCGTCTCTGCGGCGCTGGGGCTGATACCGCGTGAGACCATCGACGCGGAGCAGCGGCAGGCATTGGAGGACGTGCTACTGAAGCTTTACCGCGAAGCGCCCGACGGCGCGACGCACAGTGCGGCCGGCTGGGCGCTGCGGCAGTGGAAGGTCGAGTTGCCGGAGGTCGAGCGCGCGCCGACCCCTCACCCCCAACCCCTCTCCCCCCAAGCGGGGCGAGGGGAGACGAATCTCCCCCTCTTCCCGTCTGCGGGGAGAGGGGCAGGGGTGAGGGGCTGGTTCGTGAACCGCCACGGCATGACCATGATCGAAATCTCGCCCGCCACGTTCACGATGGGCGACGAGCAAGATCCGAACAACAAGCCGCACCAGGTGACGCTGACGCGCGGGTTCTTCGTATGCGACCGCGAGGTGTGGCGCGACCTGTTCCAGCAGTTCCTCGACGACAAGGACTTCCCCGCCGCCGAGAAGCCGCAAAACTGGGTGTGGCCCCATTACGCTCAGCAGGCCAGCCCCACGGGCGATTGCGCGGAGACGATGACGAGTTGGTTCGACGCCGTGCTGTTCTGCAACTGGCTGAGCCAGAAGGAAGGGCGGCAGCCGTGCTACAAGCGGACGGGCGAGAAGCAGAAATCGCCCTACAAGGACCGTCAAGGCAAGGACGTCGAGTGGGACGTGTGGAGTTGCGACTTCGCGGCCAACGGTTATCGCTTGCCCACGGAAGCCGAGTGGGAATATGCCTGCCGCGCCGAGACGCGCGCGGCATTCTGCTTCGGCAGCGACGAATCGTTGCTTCCCAAGTACGGCTTCTTCAACGGCAACTCGAAGCAGCGGGCGTGGCCGGGCGGAACGCTACTGCCAAACGGCTGGGGCTTGTTTGACATGCACGGGAATCTCTGGGAATGGTGTTAGGACCCGTTCGGCGAGTTGAAGGGCGATCAGCAGGATCCTGCGGGCTCAAGCGCCGGCGTCTCCCGCGTGCTTCGCGGCGGCAGTTGGTACGACTACCCGTCCCTCTGTCGCTCATCATTCCGCTTCGGCAGCCAGCCCGGCTACCGTTACCACCTCTATGGGTTTCGGGTGGTGTGTGGTGTTGTGTCGGCCAGGACTCAAGAGCGAAAACCTTGATCTCTTTACCCTTCTTCGCCGCGCAGCGGCGTGCGAAAGTTTTTGAGAAGCCGCGTTTGAGGAGCCGTTGAATGGCTGCGGACCTGGAAATCCTGACGCGCACGTACGATTTGATCCTGTGGACCCTGAACCATACCGCCAAGTTCCCTCGCTCGCACCGCTACAGCCTGGGGACTCGCATGGAGGATCGTCTGTACAGCTTGCTGGACGATCTGGTCGAGGCGAAGTACACGCGGCAGAAGTCGGAAATGTTGCGTCGCGCTGCGTTGCGGCTGGAACAGATCCGTTACCAGTTTCGCATGGCGAAAGCCCTGCGTATCATTCCGCTGAGCAGCCACCACCACGCCATCAAGCTGCTGGACGACATCGGGCGGCAACTCGGCGGGTGGCGTAAGAAAGTGGGGCCGGGCGATGAAACGCCAGGGAAACCTGTTTGAGCAGCTTGTATCGTGGCCGAATCTGTTGGCCGCCGCGCACGCGGCCGCGCGCGGCAAGCGGTTTCGCGAAAACGTGGCCCAATTCAACTTCGACTACGAGCGCGAGCTGCATTCAGAAGTTCTTCCCGTCGATTGACTACGCGGTGCTAGGCCAGCGACTGGCTAGGTCGATCAAAGACCCCCACGTGCTCTGGCTCTGCCGGCTGATCATCGAGTCGAGTAACCCGCAAGAGCCGGTTACGGGGTACTTTCCAGGCGACGACTTGTTCACGGCGACGGAGCGGCGTCGCGGGCTTCCGATCGGCAACCAGACCAGCCAGTTTTTCGCCAACGTCTACTTGGACGCGCTGGACCACTTCGTGAAAGAACGGCTGCACTGTCGAGCCTACGTGCGGTACGTGGATGACTTTCTGCTCTGCGACGATGACAAACGACTGCTTGGGAGGCGGCGGGAAGACATTCGAGAGTTTCTGGTTCGGTTGCGCCTTCGGCTTCATCCCACGAAGAGCCAAGTGTGTCCCGCCGCGCAAGGGACCGAGTTGCTCGGTTTTCGCGTATTCCCGACGCATCGCCGGCTGGCCAAGGCGGGGGTTCGGCGGTTCCGTCGCCGCCTGCGCCGGATGCAACGCAGCTTCTCGCTTGGCATGCTCGGCCCCGATGGTGTCCGAACCAGCATTCGTGCCTGGCTCGGACACGCGCAGCACGGCCAAACCTGGCGAGTGCGAGAACGGCTCTTTCGCGAGCGCGCGTTTTGTCGTGGTCAGCCGGAGCAGCGCGTGGATCGTGAATGCGGCGGTGCTCTGTGACGATGAAGGGCGGATGAGAGGCAGGGTGTCCGGTCGTTTCGCCGCGTGCTTCGTGGCGGTGGCTGGAACAACAATCCTCAGAATTGTCGTTCCGCGAACCGCAACGACAACCAGCCCGACAACCGTAACAACAACTACGGGTTTCGGGTGGTGTGTGGTGTTGTGTCGGCCAAGACTCTGCGCGAGAAGCCAGCAGGCTTCCTGGCGAGAATCCCGTGGTCCACGGACTGCGGGAGCGAAGGATGACGCGGGGTGGACGATGCTAAGAAGTCTGGCCCGCTGCCGTCCGGCCTTGAAGAGTCCAGACCGGAATCCTGCGTCGGCCGAGTTGGAGTGGGGCCGGCCAAAACATAACACCGGCCCGGCGGGTCTGGTAGGCCCTGCGGCTCGAACGCCCCGCCGGGCCACTTTTCTGGTGCCGTTGAACTGGGGTCAGTTGCTCAGCGAAGGCCTGCCGTGCGAACGACCTGCTCGCACCAAACATTCTCTTCGGCCGACAGCGTGCCGGGCGGCCGCTCGGAGTAGTGCAGCAATTCTGGATACGGGCCTTCGTTCCAGCAGCGGGCGAAGGCGGCTTGGAGATCGAGCGGTACGTCGCGATCGTCGGGGGAGAGTGGGATGGCGACGCGGGGCAGTCGGCGCTCGAGCGGAACCGCGTAGACTTCCTCGCGCGAGGGCCAGCGACGTGTGGCGGCGACGAGGTAGTGCCACGGACGCAGGGAATCCAGCTTCTCCGGCGACACGCGAACCGTTCGCTCGCCGTCGCGCAGCAGGTCGATCTCGACGAGGTTGGCGCCGCCCGACCACAGTTCGTCTCGTTTTCGCAAGTACGACACGCGTCCGGGGCCGGGCTGCTTGTTGTCGGGGCTGAGCACCTCGATGGCTGTCACGATACGGTTCCCGGCGGCCGGCTCGATGATGTGAATAAGCGGCTCGCGGATTTCTTCGCTCCAAAACTCGAAGACAGCGGGTGCATCCGTCTCAAGCACCGCAACGGCCGCGCCGGACACGGCGTCGCGGCCGGTGCGAATGATTGAAACGTCCGGCCTGATCGGCCGCTCCGACTCGACGACGTAGAGGCGATCTTGGGTGACGGCCACATAGCGCGGCCGCAAGACCGGCTGCAACTCCGCGCGAATGTACGTGATCAGGCTGTCGTGGAAGTCCGGCCAGATCGCCGGGCGCTCCAAGTACGGATCCATGCCGGGAAAGGGGCAAGGCATTCGGAATACCTCGTTCGTCGGAACTGCACTCAGTTTATCACGCTTTCAAGAATTGTCGCAATTCCCTGACCGCCGCCGATGCACATGGTGGCCAGGCCGTAGCGGGCGCCGCGGTCGCGCATGATGCCGAGCAATGTGGTGGCGATGCGGGCGCCGCTGGCGCCGAGCGGGTGACCGAGCGCGATCGCGCCGCCACGGAAGTTGACCTTGGCGGGGTCCCAACCGCCCTGCTTGATGCAAGAGAGGACCTGCACGGCGAACGCCTCGTTGATTTCGATCACGTCGATGTCGGCGAGTTTCAGACCGGCGCGAGCGAGGGCCTTGTGCGTGGCGGGGACTGGGCCGATGCCCATCACGCCCGGATCGACGCCGGCCGTGGCCATGCCGACGACGCGGGCGCGAGGCTTCAGTCCGAGTTCCTTGGCTTTCTTTTCCGACATGACGAGCATGGCGGCGGCGCCGACGGAGAGTTGCGACGAGTTGCCGGCCGTCACGGAGCCAGTCACGGGGTCGAATACGGGCGAAAGCTTGGAGAGCGATTCGAGGCTCGTGTCTTCCCGGATGCCTTGGTCGCGGTCGATGAGAACGCGGCGACCGTCGGGGTCGCGTGCCCAGACGGGGGCGATTTCTTTTTGGAACGCACCCGATCGCGTGGCCTCGGCCGCATTTTGATGGCTCTTGAGTGCGAACTCGTCCTGTTCCGGCCGCTTGACCGCGTACTTGCGCGTCATGTACTCAGCGATCACCCCCATGTGCATCGTGCCTGGACTCCATTTGCGGAACAGTGCCGGGTTCAGCGAGTGGTCCTTGTCCATCGGCACGTGCTGCATATGCTCGATGCCGCCGACGATTTGGATGTCGTCCTGCCCGGCCATGATCGAACATGCCGCTTGATTCAGCGCCTGCAAGCTCGATCCACAGTTGCGCCCGACCGTCACCGCCGACGATTCGATCGGCACCCCGGCGAGCAGCGCTGCCGTCCGCGCGACGTTTCCGCCCTGCTCGCCCTGCTGCTGCACGCAGCCCCAGACCACGTCCTCGATCAGCGTCGGCTCGATGCCGGTCCGCTCCAGCAAAGCCTCGATCACGCGGGCCGACAGGTCATCCGCCCGCGTGTCGCGAAAGTAACCCTTCTCCGCGTCTGCGCGTCCAACCGGCGTGCGGACGGCGTCGATTACAACGGCGTTGTTCATGGATTGCTCCTCTTTGGAGTTCGGCGACCTGTCGTCGCTTTTCCGGAATTATTCTTTGAACGCACAAAAGCGGCGATACGTTGCCGCACTCCGATATTCTAATCGGAATAGAACTTCTTGCCGGATTTGGCCAAGTCACGCAGCACGTCCGACGGCTCAAATCGCTTGCCAAGATTCTCATATGGTTTCAGCAGCTCCAAGATTTTGGTCGCGCCGAGCGTATCGGCCCAGCGGAGCAGGCCGCCGCGGAAGGCGGGGAAGCCGAGGCCTAGGATGAGCGACATGTCGAGGTCTTCCGGGTTGCGGGCGATACCTTCGGCCAGGGAACGCGAGGCCTCGATGAGCATGGGCAAGAATAGGCGGTCGGTGAGTTCCTGCTGGGAGTATTCGCGCGGTGACTTCGCGCCGGGGCCGCGGACTTTGGCCAAGAGGGCGTCAAAGGCGGGGTCTGGTTTGCCCTTCATGTCGCCTTTCGCGTAGGAGAAGAAGCCGGCGCCGGATTTTTGGCCGAGCCGGCCGGCCTCGACGAGGGCGGCGAGGATTTTCGGTTCAAACATGCGGTCTGAGTACGCTGCGGCGACGACGCGGCCCGCGAACAGGGCCGTGTCCATGCCTACCACGTCGTGCAACGTAATTGGGCCCATGGGCATGCCGAAGGCCTTGGCGGCCTTGTCGATCGCCGCGAGCGGGGCGCCCTCCTCGACCAGCAGCAGGGCCTCGTTCATGTAGGGCATCAGGATGCGATTGACCAAGAAGCCGGGGCAATCTTTAACGACGATCGCCGTCTTGCCGATCTTTTTCGCCAGTGCGACGGTCGCAGCCACGGTCTCGTCGCTTGACTTTGCGCCGCGAATGACCTCGACAAGTTGCATGCGGTCGGCCGGATTGAAGTAGTGCATGCCGACGAATCGCTCCGGCCGGCTGACGTTTTCGGCAAGTCGCGAAATCGGGATTGTGGAAGTGTTCGATGCGATGATCGCGTCCTTCGAAACGATGGCGTCGAGCTTGCGGAAGAGTTCGTTCTTTGCCTGCTCGTTTTCGGTGATCGCTTCAAGCAGGAAGTCGCAGTCGCCGAGCAACGTCATGTTCACGGTCGGTGTGACGCGGGCGAGCGTATCGAGCACCTCGCCGGTGGACATGCGGCCGGCCTTGACTCGGCCCTCCATATTCCCACGCACGCGGCCGACGCCCTTTTGCAGTAGCTCGTCGTTCGCTTCGACCAGTGTGACCGGTTGGTTGCGGCGGACCATGGCCGTCGTGATGCCGCTGCCCATCAGGCCGCCGCCCACGACTCCGACTCGCTTGACTTCGCGCCCTTTCAGATTCTGGTTGTCGACACCGCTGTCTTTGGCCAGCCGCCGCGTGGCGAAGAACATGCGGATGAGATTTACCGCCACGCCGCTCGTGACCAGCGGGCCAATCCCTGCCATCTCGACCTTGAAGCCGTCGGCCAGCGGCATATTTACCGATTTGCGCATCACTTCCAGTGCCGCCGGCGGCGCGGGGTAATGACCTTCAGTCTTGGCCAACACCATCGCGTGAGCGACGCCGAAAATGAAATTGGCCTGGTCTTCGGTGAGCCCGATCGGCTGCTGCATTCGTTTGCGGTTCGCCTGCCAATCGAGCGGCCCGCTCCCCCTCACTCCCGGCGCGCCGGGACTCAGAAGCCTGCCCTCTCCCCCCGCAGCGGGGGGAGAGGGTTGGGGTGAGGGTGCGGTGCCGGCTGCTTCGCGCACCGCGGTGTTCGCCAACTCGATTAACCGGACCGCCTCGTCGAACAATCGCTCCGGCGGCACGGCGTCGAAGACAAGCCCGATTTCCCGTGCCTTTTTTCCGTCCACCGGTTCGCCAGTGGTGATCATTTCGATCGCTTGCGACACCCCGACCACTCGCGGCAATCGTTGGGTGCCGCCCCAGCCGGGGATGATGCCGATTTTTGTTTCCGGCAGTCCGATCTGCGTCGCCTTGTTCGTCGTCGCGAGGCGGTAGTCGCACGCGAGTGCAACCTCCAGCCCACCGCCCATCGCCGCGCCGTCGATAGCGGCCACGGTCGGATACGGCAGCTCGCTCAGCCGATTGAAAATACCATGTCCAAGCTTGGTGACCTCATCGCCGCCCCCAGTCCGTTTGCTGGCGCCGAGCAACAGATCCTCCAGATCGGCACCGGCGATAAACGTACCCGGCTTGCCGCTGGCGAGAATCAGGCCGCGGAGATCGTTCCGGCCTGCAAGTTTGGTTACCCATTCGTCGAGTTGGTGAAGTGCCGCGTGCGTGAACGTGTTCACCTTTTGGCCCGGCGAGTCGAAGATCAGAACGCCGATCTGGTTCGGACGCTCTTCGAGACGAAAAACGGCTGGAGATTCTGCTGCCATGCGGTTTCCTCATGTTCTGGACTGCGGCGACTTTTCGCCGCTTTCGATTGCCTACAAAAGCGGCGACAAGTCGCCGCACTCCAAATTACATCCTCGACCCGCCGTCAACGACTAACACCTGACCGGTCACAAAACTCGCCGCGTCCGACGCGAGAAACAACACGGCCCCGACCACGTCTTCCGGCTGCCCGTGCCGGCCGAGCGGGATGCCGGCGACGAGTTGATCATGGATTTCCTTAGTGTCGATCAGCCGGCGAGACAATTGAGTTTCGATCAGGCCTGGCGCGACCGCGTTGACCCGAACGCCGCGCGGGGCGAGTTCCTTGGCAAACGATTTGGCCATGGCGATCAGGCCGGCCTTCGTAACCGAATAGGCCCCCAAGCCCGGCAATGGGTCGAACGCGGCAATGGAGGAGATGAACACGATCGAGCCACTTTTCTGTCCTGCCATTCGCTGGGCCGCGGCCCGGGCCGTCAGGAACGCACCCGTCAGGTTTACTTCGAGTACTTTGTCCCACGCGGACTTTTCAATTTCGACGAGTGCTCCGAAGGATGGGTTCGTTGCGGCGTTGATCACGGCCACGTCAATGCGGCTCCACACTTCATCTAGATGTGCGAAGAGCTTCTTGATCTCGTCCTCGCGGCCTTGATGGCAAGCGATTGGTAGGATTTGTCGCGCTGCCCCGCCAGCGTTCTTGGCGATCTCCACGGCGACGGGCGCGAGAGTCTCCGGCTTGCGACCGGTGATGGCGACATCAGCCCCGGCTCGGGCAAACGCCTCGGCAGCCGCGCGGCCGATCCCGCGGCTCGCGCCGGTCACCAGCACCTTGCGGCCCTCAAACGTGGCTCCATCCATTCGACGACTCCGGCAATGCAGGAAATTCCCCTGAGGCTTTTGAATCTGAGATTTCAAATCTGAAATCTGAACTTATGGCGGGGCGTATTTTGCTCGCTTTTCGTGCGCCGGGCAAGATAATAGGCCGTGAACGTGAAAAGAAGGTCATCGTGGGTCTAAACTTATTCTCGGAGGATCGCCGTGAAGCTGAAATCTTTTGTCCAGTCAGTCTGGTTTGGTGTGGTTTGTTGTTTCGTTGCCGCTCGCTTGCAAGCAGCGGAGGATGTAACGATCTATCGCGACGACTTCGGCGTGCCGCACATCTTTGCGACGACCGAGGAGGGGACGGCGTTCGGCGTGGGATACGCACAGGCCGAGGATCGGCTTGAAGAATTGCTCAAACAGTATCGCCGGGCGACCGGCACGATGAGTGAGGCGTTCGGCAAGCAGTATTTTCGTGACGACTACCGACAACGACTCTGGCAACACGCGGCGATAGCCCAGGCGGGCTATGAGAAGCTGAGCCCGAAGGTACGGGCGACGAGCGAGGCCTACATTCACGGCGTGCGGCAGTACATGAAAGAACATCCCGCGGAAGTGCCCGCCTGGGCATCGGAAATTCAGCCGTGGATGTGCGTCGCGCTGGGCCGGTACATCATTTGGGGTTGGCCGGAGGGCGACGCCGGTGGCGATTTGCAACGCGGCGGAATTCGGCCCGAACCGGTCGACTATCGCGGCTCGAATCAGTGGCTCGTCGCACCGCGACGTACAACCGCCAACGCCGTGATGGCCTGCATCGACCCGCACCTGAGTTGGTATGACCAATTCCGATTCTACGAACTGCGGCTGTACGGCGGCCAACTCGAATACTCTGGAATGGCCATCCTCGGCATGCCCTTCCCCGTGCTCGGACACAATCGATACCTTTCCATCGCAATGACCACCGGCGGACCCGACGCGGCCGACTGCTACGAAGAAGAAATCAACCCCGAAAACTCGCGACAGTACAAATACGACGGCCAATGGCGCGACATGAAGGTGGTCACCGACGTGATCAAGGTCAAGGATGGCGATTCGATCAAGGTGCAAAAAGTCGAGATCGAGTACACGCACCACGGACCCGTCGTGGCTCGCAAGGAAGGAAAGGCTTACACGCTCAAGCTGCCGTATTTCGATCAGGTGCAGCTTGCCGAGCAGGCCTACAAAATGACAACGGCCAAGAATCTGGCCGAGTTCAAGCAGGCGATGTCGATGCTTCAATTCATGGAACAAAACGTCATGGTAGGCACCGTGGACGGCGACATCTTTTACTTGAGAAATGGTCGCGTGCCGATTCGTGCTCCGGGTTTCGATTACAACCGGCCGCTGCCCGGCAATACGTCCAAGACCGAATGGCTGGGCATCCATTCGCTGGACGACCTCGTGCAGCTTCACAACCCGTCGAGCGGCTACATGCAGAACTGCAACGTAAGCCCCCAATTCCTAATGAAGGACTGTCCGCTGCAGCCCTCGAAGTGGTCCGAGCGATCGTATCTGTTCAACGGATTTGCCAACATAACGCTGGGCAATCTGAATCGCGACAACCCGTTGCACCAGCGGGCCGCCTCCTGCCTCGATCAACTTCATGTCGCGGACAAGTTGTCTGTCGAGCAGGGAATTGAGATCGCCATGAGTCCGCTGGTATACGGCGTCGATGTGTGGCAGGAGCGGCTGAGGGCGGCTTGGGCCACGGCCAGTCGCGAGACGAAAGAGAAACTAGGCCCGTCTGCTTTGTTCAAACTCATCGTTGATTGGAACCGCCGCTGTGACGCCGATTCGACCGGTGCCATTGCGTACCGCTATTGGAAAGATCAATTCGACGACACAGTTAAGCAGATGGATCGGGCCGGATATCCAAAACTTGGCAACGCAACCGATAAGCAAATCATCGAGAACTTGGAAAAGGCCGCTGAGAAACTATTTGCAGACTTCAACAAACTCGACGTGCCGTACGGAGACGTCTACCGTGTCGGCCGGGCGGGAGGCAAGAAAACGTGGCCGGTCAGCGGCGGCTCGGTGCGCACCATTGAGACGCCGCGGGCGATCAGTTTCGATCGCGTCGGCGACACTCCAACATATCTCGGCCGCGGCGGCCAGACTTCGACCCAGATCGTATTGCTCACGAAACAGCCCAAGTCGTGGACCGTTGTGCCGCTGGGCCAGAGCGATCGGCCGACAAGCCCGCACTTCGACGATCAGGCCGAAAAACTTTTCAGCCAGGGAAAAATGAAGCCCACGTATTTCCTGGATAAAGACGAGCTAATGAAGCACGTGGAGTCGAAAAAGGTCGTTAGCTGGTCCGGCAAATAGAAGTCAACCTTGGTGAGCAGTGGCAAACGGCAGTAGCTCGTCGGAGCCGGAGATAACGTTCGTCTTGGTTGGAATCGTGATCTTGATGGTGTCGTCGTTCAGAACCGAGTGCTGGCTGGCTGAATCGGCGAAGGCACTTGGTTTTTCTCTGTGGTCCTGGTTCGGCGATTTGGCCGTGGCCATGCAGATCGTCTCGCCACCCTGTCGTTTGGCAGAGTACAGGGCCTGGTCGGCCTCGTGAAACAATTCGTCCGCACTGGCGGCGTGAGTTGGGTAGAGAGCCACGCCGATACTCGGCTTGATGTTCAGCCGAAGTTCGCCGACCTGAACCGGGTTCTCGTTCAGTTTGCACTTGAGCGTGGTCAGATGTCCCAGGGCCTCCGCTACGCCGCATCGCGGCAAAATGCACGCAAACTCGTCGCCGCCGTATCGAGCAAGCACCGCGTTGGGCGGCAGAATGTGACGCCAGATTTCGGCGAGCCGCTGCAACATTAAGCTGCCCACGTGATGGCCGTATCGATCGTTGACCTGCTTGAACTTGTCCAGATCGACCAGCACAAGTGCCAGCGAATCCGACGATTCGATGGCCTCGTTGAGTGTCCGGCTCAGTTCTTCTTGAAACGCCGCGTAGTTGACCAAACCGGTCATGCCATCTCGTCGAGCCTGTTCGCGAAGCCGCTCGAAGAGCAACACGTTTTTGATGGCCAACCCGGCGAAGCTGCCCATGATTTGAAGCAGGTGGTTGATTTCCGATGGCAGAGGTCGGTCGCCCGCAAAACGCAAGAAGCCAAAAACTTCGTCATCGCCTGATGTCAGTGGCAGACGTTCTTCGCCGCCATGGGAGCGGTCCAGTTCTTGGTCCAGATACTTCCAATCTTGCAGGGTTGGGGCCAATGCCGAATCGTCACTGACAATGCCGCCGAACAGCGGCACTGCACACATGGGACTCAGCGCGTTGCGTGAGCCGGCCGGGACGAACGCATGTTCGTGGGGCTGCCACACGTAAAGTTCCAAGGAATGATTGGGAACCAGCCGAGTCCCGGCATCCAGGATCGCATTGACCAGGCAATCGAGATTCTCGGCGGCCACGACCCGACTGACAGCACCGTCCAGATCACCAATCCGCTGTTCCGCTTCATCGCAGCGCAGGGTCAAGAGAGTACCCACCGCCAACAATGCCGCTCCCAGCAGGACCGGCATGCTCATCATCCGTGTCGAAAGAGAAGCCGGGTCCATCCCTGAACCGATCCAACCGGACGCAACGCAGCCCAGCCCGCAAAACACGGCGGTCGCCAGGCCTTGCCATCGCTTGCCGGTTAGTGCAACCAAAAGCGTTGGGCCGAGCAAAACGAGAAATGCGAATTTGCCGGGAACGTAAGGGTCCACTTGTTCCAGGCTGATGCTCAAAACCATTAAGAGCGGCGTAAGCAATACGAATAGAACCGCTTCCCTGTTGGCTCGCATCCTCGAAACCGTCATGGCAGGCTCCTTTGCAGGGGAAATCCTGGGCTGATTCCCATTTCGCGCGCTAAAAACATAGCTCACATGTGTGCACAAGCCAGTGATCGGATGCTTCAATTCAAGCCTGTTTTGCGGATGTTCGGACGCGGCTTGCTCCACCGGGCCAAAGTCTGAACACTATGCGCCCTGATTTGTCCGTCGTTTTCAGTTGCGAACGGAGGGAAAGTGATAATTCCACGCAAACGCCCTGGACCAAAACGGCATCGCGGTTCGTTCGATCAAGGCTCGCAAGATAAAAGCATCCTGGCTCAACTCCTGCGGCTGGACAGGAATCGGGTCCGTGCGTTTCGTAAGGCCGTTGACGATGCCAGCGATCGGCTTGGACTCGATTATGTGCGCGACTCGGGCCAGCGAATCCTCATTCCAGTGAACCCGACGCCGGCCTTGCCGACGCGGCGACAGATCAACTACATGGGCGGTGTGCTGCGTGCTTTTACTTTTGCGGTGGCCCGGCTTGTTGCCAAGCGACTGGAGAACCCACGACTGGCCGCCGCGCTGCCGCTCAACGAGCAAGAACTGGTCTGGCTCCGTCTCGGTGTCGGAGCGCCGGGCAATCCGCCCACGCACGTGTTTCATCGTTGGGACTGTGCGATCAATTTGGCGGATGACCCAGGCGCCCTGCACGCCCGATTTTTCGAAGTGAACTCCGTGGATGTCGGCGGCATCCACTACGCCGCGGCCACTCGCGAAGTCATGTTGGATTCGCTGCGAGCTGTCGGCATTAGCGGCCTGTCCCTCGACTCGTCGGTCGCCGGCTCCGACGGGCGGCTCATCCTGTTCGACGAGGTTCAGGGACACGCCCGAACGATCGGCCGCAAACTCAAGTTTCTGGCCATTGCCGAAAATCAGGACTTCACGACCGGCATTACCGAGGCGGCTTCCATCGCCAAGTTTTTCTGTGACCGCGGACTATACACCGAGTGCGTGGACGTGCGTGCGTTTGAAGTGGATCGACGTAGAGGCGTTTGCGTCAAGGGCCGGCCGGTCGATGTGATTTACCGCAACATTGAACTGCGCGACCTGGCGGATCTGGAGTCTGCCGGCGCCGACCTCGCAGGAATGAAAGCCGCCGCGCGGTCCGGGCAACTCTTCTCGTCGCCGTTCGGCGAACTCGACCACAAGAGCCTGTGGGAAGTTCTCGGCTCGTGGGAGTTCAACGGCGCGCTCACACCGCTCGAAAGGAAAATGGTCGCGCGGCACATCCCGTGGACGCGGCTCCTTTGCGAACGCCGCACGGATGGGCCACACGGCAAACCGATCGATTTGCCCGATTATGTCCGCCGCCACCGCACGCAACTCGTTATGAAGCCGAACCGAAGCTGCGGCGGGCAAGGCGTCACGATCGGCCCGGTAACTTCAGAGCGCGCGTGGGAAAAAACGCTCGACAGCGCTCTCGCAACACCAAACACCTGGGTCGCACAAGAACTCATCCCGATCCCCCGCCGCCGCACCGTCGTTCCCGGCCCCGGCGGCAGATTCCGCGCCAAAACCGTGTACGCCGTCTACGGTCTCTTCTGCTCCCCGTTCGGCATCGCCTTCGTCGGCCGCGCCAGCTTGCGCCCCGTCGTCAACGTCATGCAAGGCGGCGGCATGCTCGGTATCCTGGGCCGCGCCTGACAAGATCAACCAGGTACTGGCCAAGCTGTGCAATGCCAGCTTGGTCTGCAAAACCCCCACGGCAAATTCTCCTTCGCCGTGCCGCTCCTGGGACGATTCATTCTGCGCCAGGCGGGAGAGGCGTCGTGACCCAAATTTAGACAAAATTAGTCGATCGACTAGATTTAGTCGGAAGGCTAAGTCGGACTAATTTTCAACCATCGGCCACGCGAGCACTCGTCTCGCGATTAACGTGATGCAAGAAGGCGGAATGCTCGGTATCCTGGGACGGTAATGACTTTGGTTGCACAACTGGAATTTCCATGCGACGCAACTGGCTGATCATTGCAGTCGTAGTTGGCTGCATCGCGGTGGGAGCGGCTCTATACTTGACGGCCGATAAGCAACCGCGAGCAATCGCAAAAGAGGCAGCAGAAGTCCAGTGTCGCAATAACCTGAGGCTCATTGCCCTGGCGTTGAAGAACTATCACGCCGATCATGGCAGCTTACCGCCCGCATACATCGCTGATGCGGACGGTACACCACTGCATAGCTGGCGAGTCCTGCTTTTGCCGTTTTTGGTCGATGAAAGCGAGCATGAACTCTACGCGGAATACCGGTTCGATGAACCGTGGAATGGCCCCAACAACGGTCGACTTGTTGCACGCATACCGCACGTCTTTCGCTGTTCGAAGGAGACGTATTACTCGATGCCACCCAAGACGAGCTGCTTCGCCGTTGTTGGCGACAAGACCTTTTGGCCGGGCAGCGAGCCGGCGGCAATGCGCAGCACGATAGACGACCGCGCCAAGATCCTCCTTGTCGAAGTCGGGGATTCAGGCATCGACTGGACCGAACCGAAAGATCTGGAGTTCGATCAGATGACCTTCCAGATCAATGCCAAATCAGGCCGCGGGATTCGTAGCTCGCATCCGCGCGGTGCGTACGTTGCGTTTGCAGACGGAAGAGTAGAATTGCTGACACGGCGAAGTGAATCCGATATCAAGCGAATGCTCTTGGTCACGCCTTGAAAGCTGTTGGGAGATATCGCATGAAACTGCGTCCCTGGTTCTTCTTCGGCTTCCTGCTCGTACTCCAACAGTTCGTCAACCAGTCACGGACGAGCGCCTTAGCCGGTGACGCACCCGCAGTCGCGCCCTTCGTCCCAGACTCAGCCTCGGTCGAACGCTATGGCCCCGCGTACCGCTACCCACAGGCCGGCTGGATCGTGTTGCACATCGAGGGGGAGCCGTACGAGCGCGGGGTGCAGCATGGGCGGTTGATGGCGCAGGAGATTGCGGAGATCGTACGGGCGGCGGCGGTGAACCAGAGTCCAAAGGCGCCGGAGGACGGCTGGCAGCAGATGCGGTTGTTGGCCGACGCACTCTTTCTGCGCAAGTACGACGAGGAGTTTCTGTTGGAGATGAAGGGGATCGCCGACGGGGCTGCAGCGGCGGGGGCAAAGTTGGAAGGAAGGCCACTCGATCTTGTGGACATCGTGGCCGTGAATGCGTGGACCGAAGTCGAATTCCTCGATGCAGCGATGCGGGCGACGCCGCACGGGCTGGAGGGAGAGCGTCTTCAGACCCGCTCACCCCTGCACCCCTCGCCCCCCGCTGCGGGTGGAGAGGGGACGGGGGTGAGGGGGCAGCCGGAACGGTGCAGTTCGTTCATCGCAACCGGACCGGCGACGGCCGACGGCAAGATCGTGTTCGGGCACATCACGATGTGGTCGCTCCAACCGGCGCGGCACTTCAACGTGTGGCTCGATCTGAAGCCGGCCAAAGGCCACCGCGTGCTCATGCAGTCGTTCCCCGGCGGCATCCAGAGCACGATGGATTACTATATGAACGACTCCGGCATGCTGGTCTCCGAGACGACGATTAGCCAGACGCGGTTCAATGCCGACGGCCACACAGAGGCGTCGCGCATCCGAAAGGCACTGCAGTATGGCAGCTCGATTGACGATATCGTCGAAACCCTGAAGACCTCGAACAACGGCCTGTACTCGAACGAATGGCTGATCGGCGACACGAAGACGAACGAGATCGCGATGTTCGAGCTGGGCACGGCCAAGAGCCGGCTGTGGCGGTCGAGCAAGAACGACTGGTTCGGCGACACGCCCGGCTTCTACTGGGGCTGCAACAACACGAAGGACCTCGACGTACGTCTTGAAACGTTGCCGAGCCTCGTGGGCCGCCCGGCAAACGTCGTCTTCCGCCCGTCCGACCGAGACCTGATGTGGCAGCGGCTCTACGCCAAGCATCGCGGCAAGATCGACGCCGCGTTCGGCTTCGAGGCATTCACAACGCCGCCGCTCGCTGCCGCTCACTCGCTCGACGCGAAATTCACGACGGCCGCTATGGCCGGCGAGTTGAAAACCTTCGCACTCTTTGGCCCGCCGCTCGGTCGCACTTGGGAGCCGAGCGAGTCTGAACGCCAGCGCTACGGCGACCAGATCAAGCCGCTCGTCTCAAATGGCTGGACACTGCTCGAATCAAAAGCCCCGCCGAGCGGAGGGGATGACTGGCATCGGACGAAAGCCGTTGACCTCGCGTCGTCATCGGCTTCTAAAACTGCCAGTGGTCGCCCGCGACGCGCTTCTGAAACTGGGACTGATGGCGACCGCGGATTGGGGGCAGATGGTTCTGCTTGGCACGGGACTCTCCTTCCCAGCACCGATGCCGACCTGTGGCTTGCGGCGGCGTGGGCCGAGTACGAACGCGTCGTCGCGATGGAAAAAGCCGAGGGTGGCCGGCGCGAACTTCTGTCGATATTCGACGCCGCCCGAGACCGCACGAACATGGCGATGTTTCAGTACCGCAGCCAGTTCATGCTTGCCGCTCGGTCGTTGCCCGAAACGACGCTTGCCACTGTCCGCCAATCCTCCAGTGCGAACGACTGGTACAACTTGGCGGCCGGCCGAGGGGTGTGGGTGCTCGCCGAACTGCGCGGCCTGTTGGGCGATGCGAAGTTCGACGAATTGATGCAATCGTACAGTCGCGACTTCGCGGGCAAGCCGGCCGACGCTGCGGGGTTTCGAAGACGGGCCGAAAAACTGGGCGGCCTCCCGCCGCGCGGCGAACCGGTGAGGTGGTTTTTTCGATTCCTCACGGAAATCTCGGACCTGCCGACGCTCGATCTTTCCGGGGTGCGGCTCACCAGTGAAGGATCCAACTGGCACGTGAAGGGGCAAGTCTATCAAGGCAAGCGAGCATATCCGACGTCGGTGGAACTCTTGCTCGAAACCGAAAACGAACCGATCACACAAGTCGTGTCACTCGGCTCGCCGGGAAACAACTTCGGAATTTCGTCCAGTTCGCGCCCCAAACGGCTCATCGTCGATCCACGCAATCAGCGGCTGCGACCGCAAGGGGCTGTGTTCTCGCTTCAATCGTTCGAGCGCCAACTGGAGCACTCGCTGATCGTTCACGGCACCGGCCCGGAGTCGGCCTCGCACCGCGAGGCGGCCGAACTCCTGCAACGCCGCATCGCCACTCAGTGGTCGAACTTCTCGGTGCCGATCAAGCCGGATCGCGAGGTGACCGAAGACGATCTCAAGTCGAATCACGTGATCCTGGTCGGCCGGCCGACACAGAACTCGTTGACCGAGCGATTCCGCAAGGAACTCCAGTTCGATTTCGGCCCCGGCTCGTTCACCGTGGCCGGCCAGACGTACGCCCACCCATCCAGTGCAGTCATTGCCGCCGCCGCGAACCCGACGAACTCGCGCTACTCGCTCGTGATATTCGCCGGGCTCGGCGCTGAATCCACGCGGCAGGTTGCCCAAGCGGCCACTTTGCAGTGCGAAGTGGTGATTCGGCCGGCCGGCGGCGGCTCGCAATCGCTCGTCTTGCCCGCTCGCGAATTGATCGTGGAGTTCACAACCGAGAATTGACTCCGTGTCACACTGTGTGTACTCTGCGGTTTTGACTTTCGGCTCACCGCCGAGGTCGTGGAGGAACGCAGAGAATTCCGAGACCGAACACCGCGTCACGACTTCTTCGCCGGCAGTGGCCGAATCTTGATGTTGCGATATTCGACGCGGTCGCCATGGTCCTGAATCGCGATGTGGCCCTTCGTCGACTTGCCGTAGTGTGCCATGTCCTTGAATTTGCTCGCCTTCACCAGAGCCGTCCACTCGTCACTGCCCAGTTCGTACTCGACGACCTTTTCCCCGTTGAGCCAGTGCTCGATCTGGTTGCCGTTGGCGACGATTTTTCCCTGATTCCATTCGCCAACCGGTTTCGTTACGTCCTTCGTCGGCGCGTTCAGAGCGTAGTTTGACGCCGCGCTGGTTTTTGAATTGCGACCGTCGGGATGTTTCTGATTGTGAAGGATTTGGTACTCGGGACTCTGAATCACTCCCCAATCTTCATTCACGCGATAAAAAATGCCGCTGTTGGCACCCTCGGCGACTTTCCAATCGAAGACCAACTCGAAGTTTTCGAACTGTTCTTTGGTGACAATGTCGCCTCCACCGGCGACGCGGACCAGCGACTCGTCCATGACCTTCCAGCCGTCGGGCAGCTTGTCCATCTTGACACCGCGCCAGCCCTCCGTCGTCCGACCATCAAAGAGCATTTTCCAGCCGGACGCCTTTTCTTTTTCGCTGAGCGTGTTGTGTGCTGGCTCGTCGTCGGCAGCGATTCTTGAGACCAATCCGGACACCTCGGCGCCGAGCAGGCAGACAGCCAGGGAAAGACCGATTCCTCGCAAATTCGTCGTCATGTGACCTCCAGGTGTTGAATTCGTGTCAGGATCAACTTTCGCGGTCATTTCAGACTCGCACAGGCTGTCATTGTACCGTTTGAAATTCCGCGGCCAAGCGGCTAAGCCGACAGGGATGTACTCCATCACTTACGGGTGCGGCCGTCTCCGGCGTAATCGCGGACGATCACACGATCAATCCGGCGGCGGCTCGGCGGTTTGCAACTTCCGAAGTGGTGACACGATATCCTGGGTCAGCGATACTTGGAGTGCTTGAGCAGTCTCGAACAAATAATTCCAATCGAGCGCGTTCGCCTGCCGTGCCACAATGCCTGCGATATCCTCCATGTCACGTGGCCGGCCTGCCAACACCTTGAGCAAGATCAGGTCCTCCGCCGTTGCCACGGGCAGCACCCGGTCCGTGAGAGTGATCTGCGTTGCTCGATCGAGAAGCTGTCTTTCGAAGCCCGTCAGTCCGATCGCGAGGTCCACCTTGATCTGTGTCTCGCGATGCCGGACCGGAAGAATGAACGCGGTCCGAACAACTTCGGCGACGTCGGGGAAGAGCGGCCGAAACGGGCTTCCCTCCAGCACGTTGACCAACGCCAAGGCGCGGTCCAGATCGGCCCCGACCACGGAAACTACGTCGGCGGTGAATCGCGGCTCGCCACGCGCCCCGGCCGCGATGCCGCCAATCACGGCGAAGCGGACCCCCTGGCCGTCAAGGAAATCAGCGAGATCATTCAGGGTCCTGTGAAGAGCGTCATTTACGGCCAATTCGATCGCATGCCTGAAACGCAGCGACCGTGCTCTTGCGCCGGGCGAGTTTCTCTTCCCATCGCTTCTGGTCAAGCATGTCAGAAGCCGCCGCACCACCCTGCGACCTTGCCGCCAGCCGGCGCAGCTCTTCGCAAAGCGCGACCGAATCCGCCGGACTCAGGCCGCGCAGCCACTTGACGTGCTCCTGGCGACACTTCGCTTCGTACCATTCCCAGTTCCTTTTCGGCGCCTCGGTCATGACAATATTATAATCAAAGTCGAAGTGAGCAGACGCGGTCGCATCACCGGAATTCGTTCACCAATCCAGCCCGATCTCGGCCAACTGGCGGCGGAGGATGGTGAGATCAACGCGACGGATCGACGGCGGCTGAGCCTCAGAGTAGTAGGGCAGTTGCGCATGAGAGTTCGTTAGATATCGCCTGTCCGGCGTAAACGTCCACGATGACGAGAATTCACCTTCACGAAACTGCCAACGAAAGATCTCTTCGCAGCGATCGACGCTCCAGAGTTGAGCACTGGAATCGACAAGGGTCAGAATAATCTCTGAGCCGTCCGGATTGAAATCGAATCCCATCGTATGCGACGGGCACGGGATCGAACAAAGCTGCTCGCCTGTTGCAGCGTCCCACACGATTATCCGCAGGTTTTGCAACCTAGCTTGGCCCATCCGGGCCGGCGGTCTGTCCACCGCGACCAGTGCCAGCCGTTTTCCGTCCGAACTGAACGGCACATTGCGGCTGACAGATACATCCAATTCCATCACGTCGTCTGGAGCCTTTAAGTGAGTGATCTTGGCGCCCGTTTTCACATCCCACACCGATCGTGCATTCGCCTTCACGGCGAGGCCGCGAGGCTTGCAAAGCAGAAACGAACCATCCGGACTCAGGAAAGTCTGGTGGTTCTTGGAGCTCCCGATTTCGGCGGGCAACTCCCAGATCGCCTGGCTGGCGGATAGATTCCAGACGACTTGCCTTTCGACCCGAGTACGCAGGATGACCCACTGACCATCGTGGGTGAATCCAAAGGAAGTGAACGTTTCTTTGATTTCATTGCCTTCAGCTTCAATTCGCGTAAAGTGCTTGCCTGTTTGAACATCCCAAATGGTGGCCTGCTTGCTCCCAACTGCTGCGAGCGACCGGCTGTCGCTGCTGAATCGTAATTGAGTGTCGCTCGCGACAGGGCCGAGTTCATGTGCCACTTGTCCGCCTGTTTGATCGGTGGGCCGCAATATCAAGTTGGCGCGTGTGTCATCAATGGTCGCCAGCCATCGGTGGTCAGGGCTCGAGGCATACCGCATGGCTCGATCCGGTCCGACGGGAATCGTCGATTCTGGATTGTCCGCCGACAACTCCAGCAGTCTGACCGAGGCCAATTGCCCCAAAATGAGCCGACGGCTGTCGGGGGTCCAGCGTATCTCAGTGACAGCGTCAGAGATTCCCGGGCGGAAAATTTCAAACCGGACAATTTCCTTTCCGTTTGATGTGCTGAATATCGCAAATTCCTGCAGGCCGCCCAGAGCGAAATGTCTGCGATCGGGACTGAGTGAAGGCAGGGCCATTCCCGGCAAGAAAATGAGGTCAGACGAAAAGTCAGGAGCATTCTTGGTGAGATCCCAGCCCAAGACTGTAATCGCATCTATTTTCGATTGACGCTGCAACTCGCGGCACACGACAACGAATTCCTGACCTGACGGTCCAAATCCCGCGCTGTGAATCGGCTTGGGAAACTCTACCTTCGTGATTTGCTCGTTTGTCGCCAAGTCTATGATGGTGGTTGTCCTTTCGTCTGAAGGATACGCTATCGTTTTTCCTTCGGGATGAAGTGCTATCCAGCCCATTGATCCCTTGTCTGGTTTTGTCGGGATCACCTTTGGTTCCGAATCGTCCGCGACTCTCCAAATCACCAGTTTGGGTTGTTTTCTGGCGAGATCGGACACAATAGCGATCAGAAGCGAACCATCATGGTTGAAGGCACAATGACCGACGAAGCCCATTTGAGGTCGCGGCGTTGGCCCATCGCCCTGATCGTCGTCTTTGGGAAACTTCAAAGTCTTCCGCAGCGAGCCGGTCTCGATGTCCCAAAAGCTCATCCCTTCCGTGCCCGTACCGGCAGTGACGAGGTGCAGTCCGTCAGGCGCGATGACGGAATTGGGTCCGAAGAACTTCAGGAGTTCCGCTATCTGTTTGTTTCCCCATCGCGGCCACGTCCAAGACTGAATCTGCCGGCCTTCGAGCAAATCGATCAACTTGGCCGTTACGTCCCCACTCTGCTCCTGCAAATCAAAGTCAACAACGTACCTGCCGTCCGTGCTTCGAGCGATCGGTATCGTGCGGGTACGAAACAGCGGAGACGTTGGCGATGTTGTCGGCGTGGATGAGGTAACCGCCGACGAATCAACGGCCAGTGTCGATTGCGGGATATGGCGAAGCACGCGCGCGTCTGGAATCAGCAGGTTTGTAAACGCCTCGGAGCGCAGTTCGCCGCGTGTGGGAATACCGGCGGGTGATGCCGAACTTGATTCGCCAGCCGCCGAAACATTCTCGCGCCACGGTGGAACCGATTCGGAAACAGGTCGGCTGCGAAGCCGCTCTGCCTGTCGAAGGAGTTCCAACGCTTGCCAGCGACGCCCCGGCTGGCCGGACAATCGAACCGCCCGCGCCTGGTCGAAATAGCTGCGAGCCAGATTGTCCAACGACTTCTCGTGCGCTTGCTGTGTTAGCAAAACCTGATCACGAATCTTGCTGTTCGCTTCTTCCACAGCCAGCAGTGAACTGTCGGACTGGCGCCGGGCGTGGGTCTCCAAGAGAGCAAGCCTTCGCATTCGAATCGCGGCGGCTGCTGATCCGATGGCGACAAATACAAGCAGCACCGCAACGGCAGCAGTCAGGCCGGCCACTGTGGGGTTACGGCGGCACCAGCGCCAGAGGCGTTCGGCGGGGCTGACGCGGCGGGCGTGGATCGGTTCGCCGGCGCGGAAGCGACGGAGGTCGTCGGCCAGCGCGGAGGAGAATTGGTAGCGGTCATCCGGGCGCTTGGCCATCGCCTTGGTCACGATCGTTTCGAGGTCGCGCGGCACGGCGGGGTTCAAGCGGCGCGGGGCGATCGGTTCGCGCTCGAGGATTTGAAGGACCACGTCAAGCGGCGTCGGGCCTTCAAACGCCGGGCGGAGCGTGAGGAATTCGTACAGGCTGGCGCCCAGGCTGTAGATGTCGGTGCGATGATCGATCGGCCGGCTCGCGGCCTCGGCCTGTTCGGGACTCATGTAGCGCGGCGTGCCCAACAGCGTGCCGCTCTTAGTCAGCGACGGATCGTCCAGCCGCCGGGCCAGGCCGAAGTCGGTGATCCAGAGCACGCCCTGCCGGTCGAGCATAAGGTTCGATGGCTTGATGTCGCGATGGATGACGCCGTGCTCGTGCGCGTGGGCCAGCCCGTCGGCGGCCTGCGTCCCCAGCTTCGCGACCCAATCGAAGAACTCCGCCCACGACTTGTGCGGCTGCGGCGGCCGGGCGAACCGCTCGGCGACTTGTGGTGCAGCGAAAGTAGGATGGGCCGAGTCTTCGAGTCCCACCTTTTCGGAGGCTTTTGCTGCTTCGCGATTGGCGGGACTCGAAGACTCGGCCCACCCTACACGCTCTGCAGGCGGGCCGCCTGCACCACAAGCGACCGACTGTGGCGGCAGCGTCGGCTGGTTTGGCTCCCACGCGATCGGGGCGGCTTGGGTGACGGCCGGCGTCGGCCGATTGATTGGCGCGTGGGCCTCGTTGGATTCACCAGCGGGCGTACGCCTGTCGTTCGCCGGGGCGTCCATCTGGTCGCTTTGCATTTCGTGCAGCACCGCGTCCAGCCCGCGGCCGTCGATGAACTGCATGGCGAAATACGGCGTGCCGGCGAACTGGCCGACGTCGAAGACCGGCACGATGTTCGTGTGGTGCAGCGCCGCGGCCGTCTTCGCCTCACGGAAGAATCGTTCGAGCATCCCGGCGGCCTGCGGCCCGCTGATCGGCAGCAGCTTGAGCGCGACCCGCTTGCCGAGCAGCACGTGATCGGACTCGTAGACGACGCCCATTCCGCCCCGGCCGACCTCGCGCTCGATGCGATAATTTCCGAAGCTCGATCCCGGCTCGACCGAGGCGATTTCCCACGCCGCCGATTTCGCGCCTGACCCGGCCATCCCTTCGAGCAACATCAGCGTCGGGAACAGCTCGCGAATTCGCGCGGCCAGTTCCGGGTGCTTCGCGGCGTATTCCTCCACGTCGGGCATCTGCCCCGCGCGGACCCGCGCCGTGAATTCCTCCGCCAATTTTCCGAGCAGGACCGAATGGTCGGCCATGAGTAACACTCCTTCGAAAACCACTATTCGACACACAACACCATCGCGGCGACTCTTGGAGTGCGGCAGCTTGACGCCGCTTTTCTTCCTGCCGACTTGTCGGCCGGCGTCAACGGGCGCCAAGTCGCCCGAAGGACTAAAGCGGCGTCAAGCCGCCGCACTCCAAACCGGAGAATGATCAGCCAACACTCGACACGCCGAGGCTCAAGAGAAATCCTCGCAACCG
>Ga0247727_10002136_pt1 | contig 45654 bp, 41 predicted proteins | sample WisWelCaveWW1625_FD_202498 | JGI IMG/M metagenome (GOLD analysis project Ga0247727, IMG submission 202498) | Biofilm microbial communities from Wishing Well Cave, Virginia, United States - WW16-25 | ecosystem: Environmental > Aquatic > Deep subsurface > Groundwater > Cave microbial mat | place...
CGGTGTCGGTTGAATCGAGCGTCAGCAAGAGCAAGATGACGATTGGCGATACGGTGCGGTATGCGATTACCGTCAAGCATGATCCGAAGATAAAAATACAATGGCCGGCGCTGGCGGCGAATCTTGGTGCGTTCGAGATTCGCGATTATCACGTTGCCGATGCAGAGGAAAAAGACGACAGCATCATCGAACAAGTCAGCTATGTGATCTCGACCTTCGATACAGGACGCTATGAGATTCCGCCGCTGCGCATTCAATATCAAAAACCGCCGGATTCGACGTGGCAGTCATTGACCACGCAGAAGTTGGAAATCTATGTTGCCTCGATTTTGCCGAGCGAAGCGGGCGACATCCGCGATGTGAAAGCGCCGCTGGAAATTCCGCGCGACTGGCGGCAGATAATCTTCATCGCGGCCATCGCAGTCACGGTGTTGGCTATCGCGGCGTTGATTTATGTCTGGTGGCGACGGCGCCAGGGCAAGTCGCTGATTCCAACGCGACAAGAGCCGCCGCGGCCGGCGCATGAAGTGGCGCTCGAAGCGCTCGAGAAATTGCGCGCAAGTGATTTGCTGCAACGCGGTGAGTTCAAACTGTTTTACAGCGAGCTTTCAGATATTATTCGTCGATACATCGAAGGCCGCTATTTCGTCATAGCACTGGAAATGACAACCCGACAATTGCTCGATAATCTGCGCAGCGCGGATGTCGATGAAGAGATTAGCGAGTTGATCCGCACGCTGTTGGAACAATGCGATCTGGTGAAGTTTGCGAAGTATATTCCCGAGGCAGTAGAAAGCGAGCGGGTGTTGCAGCTTGGATTTGAGATTGTTGACAAGACGAAATTGGTTTTGTTGGAAGCCAAAGCAGAAGAGGCGGCGCAAGAAAGCGCTGTGCCCGAAGCCGAGAAATAATTTCACAAGCAACGGATTTCACTGATTACACGGATTGAATCAGCGAAATCCGAGTAATCCGTTGCTATTAGAAAATTCACTTATAAGTGATTACTGAACACTGATGACTGGTCACTGATAACATGCTTCGATTTGCCGATCCACAATTTCTGATTCTCTTGCTCGTCATTCCACCGATGGTCTGGTGGTATATCCAAAAGCAACGCCGCGGCGCGTCGATGCGATTCTCCAATCTTGGATTGGTCAAGAATCTCTCCAAGACCCCGACTTCACGCTGGCGGCATGCGTTGTTTGCATTGCGCATGCTGGCGCTGGCGATGCTCATCATCGCCTTTGCACGACCGCAGAGCGGCAGCACTTCCGAAGAAGTGACCACCGAAGGCATCGACATCGTGCTGAGCATCGACGTGTCAAGCAGCATGTTGGCTGAAGATTTCAAGCCGAGGAATCGCATTGAAGCGGCCAAGCTGGTTGCGACGAATTTCATCGAGGGCCGGCGCAATGATCGCATCGGCATGGTGGTGTTTGCGGCGCTGAGCTTTACGCAGTGCCCGTTGACGCTCGATTATGGCGTGCTGCTGAATTTGTTGAAGGAAGTCAAGACCGGCATGATCGATGACGGCACAGCGATTGGACTTGGCCTGGCAAATGCGGTCGGGCGTCTGAAAGATAGCAAAGCGAAAAGCAAAGTCATTATCTTGCTCACCGATGGCCGCAATAATCGCGGCGAGATCGATCCGCTGACCGCGGCGCGCATTGCGCAGGCGTTCAAGATTCGGGTGTACGCCGTCGGCGTTGGCTCGCGCGGCGAGGCGCTGTATCCAGTGGATGATCCATTCTTCGGCAAACGCTACGTGCGCATGCCGGTGGACATCGACGAAGACATGCTGCAAGAAGTCGCGCGCATCACCGACGGGAAATATTTCCGCGCCACGGATCGCGAAAGCCTGCAAAAGATTTTCAAAGAAATCGATCAACTCGAAAAAACGAAAATTGAAGTGAAGCAGTTCACGCGATACAAAGAATTGTTTGTAAATTGGCTGGCGTTGGGATTGGGTGTGCTGGTTTTGGAGATTGTGTTGACGAATACAAGGTTTCGCAAGATTCCTTGAGTCTTATCCGCTTAATCCGCTCAATCCGTGTACCTCTTTTTTGTAAACGGATTGAACAGATTGAACGGATGAAAAAATCATAGGTTTGCGATGATCCGATTTGCAAACGAAAATCTGCTTTACTTGCTGGCGCTGATTCCAGTCTTCGTCTTTTTCTACTATCTGGTCTTTCGCTGGAAGCGCCAGGCCATGCAGCGCTTCGGCAATCTTGAGCTGGTGAAGAAGTTGAGTCTTTCCGCCAGCCGCAAGCGTCAAATATGGAAAGTGGCGCTGTTAATTGCCGCGATGTTTTTCGCGATTCTGGCGCTGGCAAGGCCGCAGGTGGGCAGCAAGCTCGAAGAAGTGAAGCGTGAGGGCGTGGACATTATGATCGCCATCGACGTGTCGACGTCGATGAACGCGCAAGACATCCAGCCCAGCCGTCTTGACAAAGCGAGGCACGAGATCGGGTCGTTGCTCGACAAATTGCAGGGCGATAGAGTGGGCATCACCGCGTTTGCGGGAACAGCGTTTGTACAGTGCCCGCTCACGCTTGATTACGGCGCGGCCAAAATGTTCTTGGATTATCTCGAACCTGGGATGATTCCCGAGCCTGGCACCAATCTCGTCGCAGCAATCGAGTCGGCAATGAAAAGCTTTAGCGCGACCGAGCGCAAGTTCAAAGTGATGGTGCTGATCACCGACGGCGAAGTGACCAACGATGAAGACCCGCTCAAGATGGCGGAAGCGGCTGAACGCGAGGGCGTGGTGGTTTATACCGTCGGCATCGGTTCACCTAAGGGCGTGCCGATTCCCGAATACAACGAGCGCGGCGTGCAAGTTGGTTTCAAAAAAGATCGCAACGGCGAAGTGGTGGTCACCAAACTCGATGAAGTGACGTTGGAGAAAATCGCGCTGCAAACCGGCGGCAAGTATTATCGCGCATCAGGCGCCGAGTCGGAGCTTGACCGCATTTACGATGCTATTGCGGCGATGGAGAAAAAAGATTTGGCGTCTTTGAAGTTTTCACAATATGAAGATCGGTTTCAATGGCCGTTGGGAATTGCGTTGCTGCTGTTGGTGATTGAATGGCATATTTCGGAGCGGAGGAAAGTTGCAGGTGGCAGGTTGCAAGTTGCAAGTGAGAAGTAACAAGTCGCAAGTGAAAAGTGGCAAATAAAAATCTATGAAAAAGAATTTTTGGGAAATCGAAATAATTGCTCTTGTTGTTCTCGTTTTGTGCCCGGTAGTTGAAACACTCGCGCAGGGCGCGGGGCGGCAGCAGGTGCTGGAGGGAAACAAGAACTACAAAGAGCAGCGTTATGACGAAGCGATCAACAGTTATCGCGATGCGCTGGTGGATGCGCCGAAGTCGCCGGTGGTGCATTTCAATCTTGGCGACGCGCTTTATCAAAAACGCAAGTATGAAGAAGCGCTGAAATCGTATGACGAGTCGATCAAAAATAGCGAAGACCCTCTCGTGCAGTCGCAGGGATATTACAACACCGGCAACACGTTTTTTCGATTGGATAAACTGCAGGAAAGCATTTTGGCTTATCAACAGGCTCTGAAGCTGAATCCCACTGATGAGGATGCAAAGTTTAATTTAGAATATGTGCGGGCAAAAGTAAAACAAGATGCGCAAAAGCAACCTCAAGATCAACAGCAGCCGAACAATCCTTCGGGAAATGCCAGGGCCCTCAAGGCGAGGGCGGATGAACTTGTAAGACAACGACAGTATCGCGCGGCTTATGATCTGATGATGAATGGCATGAAAAGCGATCCCACGGTTGGTGCATATCAGGATTTCATCCAGAGAATAAAAGATGTTGTGGACGTCGAGGGTTAATTATGAAAACTATCTTTTATCTTTTTCTTTTCATCGTAATCAATGTGGCCATTCAAGTTTTTCCTGCGTATGGCCAAAGCGTTGAAGACTTTTTTCATCAATCAGCAAATCTTTACATTGATGGGAAAACTCAGGATGCTAAAAATACGATTCAATCGGCCTTACAACGATATCCCAACGATCCAAAACTTCGGGCTTTGCTTGGCAAAATCCGGGACGAGGAGAAACAACAGAATCAAAATCAGCAACAGAATGACCAACAACAGGACCAACAGCAACAAGAACAGCAGCAACAGGAACAACAGCAAGATGATAAGAAGCAAGGCGAGGAACAAAAAGAGCAACAGGCGCAAGCCGGTGACAAGCAGCATGAATTGAGCAAAGAAGACGCCGAGCGTTTGTTGGAGGCGTTGAAGAATCAGGAAAAAGAAGCGCAGAAGGCCAAACAGAAACCGACGCGTGGCCGCGTGCGCGTTGATAAAGATTGGTGATTTCGATATGAAGTTTTCATATATAATTTTTCTGGCAACCGCCATCTTACCTTTGACGGCGACGGCTGCCGACATTACGGTGACGGCGATGGTTGATCAGCAGCGTGTCGGCCTACAGGAGCAGTTTACCTTGAGCGTCGAGATTACCGGCTCTGATGCGAGCCGGGTTGGCGATCCGGCGCTGCCGTCGATGGAATCTTTTGCGGCTTATGCAGGCGTGAGCTCTGGGCAGAATATTCAAATCGGCAACGGCCGCATGTCGGTTTCGATGACATATAATTACACGTTCATCGCAAGCACCGTTGGCAAGCACGAGATCGGGCCGGTGACCGTCGAGTATAAAGGGGAGAAATTCAGCAGCCAGCCTTTTACGTTAGAAATTGTTCAACAGGGCGCGCAACCGCAACAGCGCGGACAGCCAACGACGCCAACGACCGAAGGCGCGGACTTAAGCGGCGCGCTTTTTATCAAAGCGCAAGTCGACCGGCGGCGGGTTTTTCAAAACGAGCCGGTGGTGGTGAGCTACAAGATTTACATGCGAGTGACCGTGAGCAGTTTGGACCCGATCTCAATGCCAAACTTTGCTGGATTCTGGGCGGAAGATTTTCAATTGCCGCCGCAGCCGCGCACAACGCAGGAAGTGATCGATGGACAGCGTTTTCTCGTTGCGGAGATTAAGAAGGTCGCGCTCTTTCCACAGAGCGTCGGCAAGAAGACGCTTGAGCCTTTGAAAATCGAATGCGATGTGCAGGTGCAAAATCGCCGTCGCAGAAATGATATCTTTGACAGCTTCTTCGATGATCCGTTCATGAACCGCACGGTTCGTCGCGCGGTTGCATCTTCTCCGGTGGAGATCGAAGTCGAGCCGTTGCCGGAGGCCGGCAAGCCCGCGGATTTTGCCGGGGCGGTGGGCAATTATGAAATCTCCGCGACGCTTGACAAACCTTCGGTGAAGACGAACGAGGCGGTGACGCTGAAGGTCGTCGTTCGAGGAACCGGAAATTTGCGCGTGCTCTCTGCGCCGAAGCTCGACCTTCCGCAGGATTTCGAAACGTATGATCCGAAAATCGATCAGTCGATCAAGTACGATAATAATCGCGTGAGCGGCAGCAAGAATTTCGAGTATGTGCTGGTGCCGCGCTCGGCCGGTGACATTGAGTTGAAGGCGGTGCGGCTTTCATTCTTCGATCCGAACAGCCGTTCTTATAAAACTGTCAGCTCGCCGCCTTTGGCGCTGAGTGTGGCAAAAGGCACGGGAGAATTTGTCGCGGCCGGCGGCGGACTTTCGAAAGAAGACGTGCGGCTGATTGGCCAGGACATTCGCTTTATTTCCACAGCGCCGCTGCCGTTTCAGCGGATCGGCGAGGCGTTTCATAATTCGCCGATTTTTTATGCGATGGTTTTCTCGCCGGTGTTTGCGCTGGGACTGACGATGCTTTATCGCCGCCACCAAGAGAAACTTAGCACGAACGTAGCTTATGCGCGGCAGCGCCAGGCCGGAAGAGTGGCCGGTAAACACTTGCGTGCAGCGCGTGCTTTGATCAGCAAACAAGACAGCAAAGCTTTTTATGCTGAAGCGCAACGCGCGTTGATGAGTTTTATCGGCAACAAACTGAACATCGCCGAGGCGGGGCTGGTTACTGATAATCTCGCTGCGATGCTACAAGAGCGAGGAGTATCGCAGGAGATCATAGACGCTTATGTGCGCTGTTTGCAGACGAGCGACTTCAAACGCTTTGCGCCGGGAGAGACGAGCGAGGCGGAGATGAAGGAGTTTATCGAGCAGGCAAGCGAGGCGCTGGAAAAAATGGAGCGCGCGATATGAAAAGAATTTTTATTGCTCTTGTAATTTTTTGCCAGCCTTTACTCGCCAATGAAGCCTCGACGCTATTTCAGCAAGCGGGACAATTTTATCAGGCGGGCCAGTATGCCGAGGCCGCAACGGCGTATGAAAAGATTTTGGCGAATGATCTCGAGAATTGGCAGGTTCATTACAATCTCGGCAACGCTTATTTCAAGCAGCGGCAGCTTGGCAAAGCCATCTTGCATTATGAAAAAGCTTTGGCTCTGAATCCGGAGAACGAAGACATCCGCTTCAATTTGGATTTGGCAAACCTTTCGGTGATTGATCGCATTCCCACGCCGCCGAAATCATTGGTGGTGATTTGGCTTAAAACCACTTTGCATGCCATCAGTTTACAAACAGCGACGATAGTGGCGGCGGTGTTATGGGCGCTGCTCTTTATTATGCTGATTGCCAGAATTTTGGCAGGGGGATTTTTGCAACGCCTCAGTCAGAGCCTGCTGTGGCCGTCTTTAGTAGCGTGGGCGTTGGTGACGATTGTTTTCGCTTGGCAATTATACGAGAAGTCAAACTATCGTTATGCAATTGTCCTGACGCCGCGCGTGGTCGTGACCAGCGCGCCGGCAGAAGGCGCTACGGAAGTTTTCACCTTGCACGAAGGAGTTCGTGTTCAGCTTGAAACGAGCAGCGGAGAGTATCAGCGGATTCGTTTGGCCGATGGAAAAGTTGGATGGATGCCGCAGGAAGTTTTGGGAGAGATTTGAAAAAATTGTCCTTGACTCGCGGAGAAATAGTCCGTAAAGTCAATCGTTGTGCTTATCAAACATGATCCTTTAGTGCTGTCGAAATAAGCATGGTGTCAGGAATGATCACAGCGCAAGGCACAGTAAAAAATGGAGTGGTAAAACTCCCTGCGACCTTAAAGCTCTCAGACAGCTCGCGGGTGATGATCACCATTTTCGAATCAATCGGCAAGCGAACACTCAATGCATTGCCGAAAGATATTGAAGCTGAGGATGTCGACTTCGTTCGTGCTTGCCGTGGGCGTCTTGCCATGCAGCTACGCGAGGATGATGACTAATGCCGGAACATTCCATGCAGAGAGAGATTTGGCAGGCCGCTTTCCAAGAGGGATGGGAGCGACCGGCTCTCGTTGTTTCTCGAAACGAGCTTAACCGGGGCCGTCTGATCTTGGTAGTCCCCTGCACCTCATCGCGTGTCGAAGAGCGGGTCGTATATTCAAATCATGTTTTTCTTCCTTCCGGCAGTGGTGGGCTGGCGAAAGACACTGTAGCCCAGACTCACCTCATTCAGCCAATTGAAGTAAACAATCTACTGCAAAAGATCGGAGCATTAGACACTGAACGATTAGCTGAAGTCCTTTTGGCCATCGCTTGGACTATTGACCTTTTTGATACGGCGAAGGCGATATAGGCTGCGGCCAAAATACGATATTTGCGATTATGCAGTGATCAGCGATGGTAATAATTTTTGCGAATAGCTTTGTGGAGTCGTGCTATGAATTTTACAGCGGTATATCAGAAGTTACCGAAAGGCTATGTGGCCTTTGTTGAGGAGTTGCCTGGCGCAAACACTCAGGGGAAAACGCTGGAAGAAGCTCGCGCGAACTTGATCGAAGCTGTGCAACTTATTCTTGACGCGAACCGGCAACTTTCCAAGGAATCATTGGCAGGGCAAAATGTTATTCGTGAGTCATTGAGGATTGCGGCTGCGTGAAACGTCGAGATCTCATTCGTCATCTCGAAAAACACGGCTGCGAATTTCTGCGCGAAGGTGGAAATCACACCGTTTATGTAAATCGAAAGGCGAGACAGGCTACCACCGTTCCAAGGCATCGAGAGATTTTCGATTTCTTAGCCAAAAAAATCTGCAAGGATTTGGACATCCCTAAACCATGAGTTGATCATCCGCATATTTTCTTAACACAAACAGTGTGAGTCAATCTGCTACAAAGACAAAACTGGCAACGGAAGTGTAATCAATCTTTGATGTAACCTCAAATATTCTTTGGAATTTTGAAGTATGTCGGCAAATTGCTATTGGCACAATGCTTGCCAAAAATAAAGTGGAACTCTTACGGGCACATGCTCATTTATATCTATGAACTCACATCTTGCTCAACCCAACCAAACGCTGCTTCCCATTAACTGGAGAGGCGAACTATGAGAACCAAGAATTTTGTGATGATCGGCCTGTGTACTCTCGGCCTTTTTGTTTTCAACGGTTGTTATACGCAAACGGCGAAGCCGGATCCGGACGAAGATGAAGCAGTTGCTGCTCAAGAACAACAGACTGAGACCGAAGAACCGGCTCAAGAAGAAGGCTACGCCACGCCGTACGAGACGAATATTTATGTGAATGGCGGCTATGGTTCTCCATACTACTATGATCCTTTTTGGTCGCCGTATTATCCCTATCGCAGCGGCGTTTATGTTCACATTGGCTATGGCGGATATTATAGTGATCCGTGGAGTTGGTGCGGCTCACCGTGGTATTATAATTGGGATTGCGGCTACTACGGTCGCTCTGCGTGGTGGCCGGCTTATGGCGGTTATTATTACCCGCGCTCCTATGGCAGGTATTATGACGATGATCTGCGCTATCCGGTGAAGAAACGTGGCTACGGTCGTCGTGGAAGAAGCACGGATGATCAACCCTTAACCGTCGCGAGTGGGACGAAGAACAGCCGCCCGTCGCTATCGAAAACGCGGCCGGTGGTTTATACTCGTGATGATTCAGGAACGTTGGTACGCCGTACACGTCGCGGAACCAGCACGGATAATCCGACCTCGGGCCGTGACTCGGTGACGCCTGTGAAGTCCGGAAGTGATGGTAATGGAGGCCGTCGTATCTCGAAGGGCAGTGGCAGCGAAAGCGGCGGCACAACTTATACGGGGCCACCCAGACAATCGTCTTCCGGCAAGAGTGGAGATTCCGGCAGTTCCAGCGGTACGCGTGTACGTAAGCAAGGCCCGCCGGCTTCCAGCGGTGGATCATCCACTCCGCCGCAAAAACGCTCATCCGGAGGAAGCGTCACAAAGCAGTCTGGCTCATCGGGCAATAGCGGCTCGGGCAATCAAGGCTCCGGCTCTTCCGGCGGCAATCGTCGTACGCGGAAACAATAGTCGTTTGGATCATGTAGACCGCCAACAATAATTTTCTCGTGGAGTCATGCAATGATTCGTGGAAAAATAAAATGGTTGCTCATCGTCGCGATGAGCGCATCATGGCTGCCGGCGCAGGCGCAAAATTATTTGGAGAGCGTCGAAGATGTCTTCCATCGCGGCGTGGAGTTTGGCGTCGGCGCGCGCGCCATGGGCATGGGCGGCGCGTTCCTCGCTGTCGGCGATGATTACACGGCGAGCTACTGGAACCCAGCGGCGCTGGCGCAAATTCGCCGCTTCGAAGTGCTCGGCAGCCTCAGCCATTTGCGTAGCCAAAATGATGCAGCAGGCGCCGGCCTTTTGTTCGAAGATAAAACATCTTTTACCCGCATCAACGCCCTCGGCTTTGCCTATCCCGTGCCGACTTATCGGGGCAGCTTGGTTTTCTCGGTCGGCTACAATCGCCTCAAGCCTTACGATTCAAATTTCAACTTCGAATTCTTCAACAATACCCCGGATGATTCGGTGACGCAGCGATGGACGGAGCTTGAAGAAGGCAGCCTCAATAACTGGACGTTCGCTGGCGCTGTAGACGTTGCGCCGAATTTCTCCGTTGGACTTTCGCTCAACTTGTGGTCCGGTAAAGATGATTATCAATTCAGCTTCGTCGAGCAGGACAATCTGGATCTTTTCACGTTCCGCGATTTTCGTCAAGACGACAATATCGTTTCCGAGTTCAGTGGCTTCAATGTTAAGCTCGGTGGGTTGTATAGATTGAATTCGAATATGCGTTTGGGTGCGACCATCGCCACACCGACAACATTGACTGTTACCGAAAACTACACGTCCAACGATGAGACAAATTTCGATGATGGCTCCGACGACGTTTTTTCAGATGAGGGCAGCTTCGAATACAAAATTCGTTCTCCGTTTGTGTTTGGCGGCGGCGCATCGATGAATTTTGCAGGGCTACTCGTTGCCGGAAGCGCGGAGTATATCGATTGGTCGCAAATTCGTTATACCGAGGATCCGCCGGTTGATGGACTTTCAAAGAATGAAGCCAACGAGCAGCTTGCGCGCGATTATCGCGAAGTCATCCGGCTGCGCGCCGGAGCAGAGTATACGATTCCGTTACTCGGCCTTCAAGTTCGCGCCGGTTACTATTTGGATCCCTCACCGTTTGCCAAAAAGCTTGGTCAACCTGCTTTCAAGGATATTGATCGCGAGTTCTTCACCTATGGTGTCGGCTTCCTGCTCAATAAACAAGTCAAGATCGACGTTGCGTACATGACTGGCGACTTTCGAGCATACAATCCACCGCTTTCCAATGATGTGAGCATCAATGAAAAAGTGTCATTGAACAAAATTGTGGCAACGATGGCGTTTCGATTGTGAAGATGCCTGTAAGAAAAATCGAATCACCAAAGCGCGCTTTTTTCATATACATGCAGGCTGGTTTGTCCAGCCTGTTTTTATTGGAGGGTGAGAAATTTATGAAAATGACTGCGGGAATATGTGCGGTGATCGTTGTGTGCTTGCTTGTGCCGATTCTTGTTGCGGCTCAAGACACGCCGGTCACACTCATTCTCAAATCCGGTGATGAAATTCAATGCCGTGTCGTAGATGTTTGGAAAGGCGAAATTTATTTTGAAGCGAATTCCGCGGATGATGCCTACCGCTTTGGCGATCGTGTCAGCATCGATAATGTTGCCAAAGTAAAGTTGAAAGATGGCCGAACACTCAGCCCCGGCGAGTTTGTTGATTTTCGAGAGGGCCGCCAGCCCGTCGCGCCTGCCGCGCAGAGAGTTGCGCCAGCCGCATCATCTACTCCAGCAAAAGCCGAGGCGAAAATTGGCATGAGATTGGCCCGCAGCGCTTTCCAAACTTCAACTGAAAAAACCGACTCGCGCATCGGACTTCGTTTGCCCGACCCGCCGAGACCGTCCGGAGAGCAAAGCACTTTGGAGCTTAACCAGCTCGCCGACATGCTCGCGGAATTGGGACTGGGCGGACGCGTGCTTTATGAAACCGCTCAAGGCGCGCTGGCCAAGCGCAAATTAACGGATAGCCAACAACAGTTGGTGGAGGCGATCAAACAATCTTCCATGTGGCAGCGGCGCAAATCGGATCTCCGCGAAGCTCATCAACAAGCCTTTACGACTTTCAATACGGCGTATGGAAGAGACACCGACTTTCTCCGTAAACAGTTCGACTTTGAGCCACGAAATGGAAGCCTGGCGTTTCTGGAATTCGTGCAGTATCTGCACATTACCGCTGCTGCAAATGTTGAAAGTGAGTGGCAGAAGGTTGAAGAGCTGTTAGGCCGGCGCGGCGCTGCGGCGTTGGCGGATATTTTGAATAACTACGACGACTGGTATTATTTGTATGGAAGTGAATTGGAAAATCGTTGATGTTTATCTCTGGCACATTAGATTTTTGAAGAAGAAATCTTCAGAATAAAAAACTACTCGCCCACAGAAATAGAAATCCCACTGAAGAACAAACTCTGTGTTTAGTTTGGTGGCCGTTCTGATTCTGTGGGCGAATTATTTTGAGGCGATTTATTTTTGCCGCTTGAGTTTCTTTGGTGAGATTGCTACATTCCGCCACCGTTCCGCTTCCCATAGGGCAACGGAAACGGAGCGGGACAACTCATCGCGGAGTCGTATGTTATCAGGCGCACTTACTTTTTTTGCCGCGCTGGCTTTGATTGGCGGCGAAGGCAAGGTGGATAAGAAGCTCGCGGCAGATCGGCTTTTTCGCGAGACTATCGAGCTTGCCGATTCGCTGCCGTGGGAGGAGCGCGTCCGCCGTCTGGAGCGGGTCACGCATATGAATCGTAAATACGCCGCGGCATTTTACGAACTGGCCTGTGTGCGCATGGAGAAAAATTCCATTGCGAACCGTACGCGAGCCGCCGAAGCTATTGAGCGCGCCGTCTTGCTAAGTCCCACCAATGCGCTTTATCATTATCAGTGTGGCATATTATGTCTTCGACGAGGGATGGCGATCAGCGCTGAGCGCGAATTTCGCAAGGCGGCGGAATTGAACCCGGGCGACCCGCAAGCTCATCATCAACTCGGCCTGCTGGCGGAAGAGCGGATGCTTTATTTTCGGGATATGTTTAATTTCACCAGCGGCGGCGTACTGGATCTTCGCGACTTCGCCGACGATGATTATCTTGAGGCGCAGAAGCGTTTTCAAGCCGCGCTTGATACCGATCCAAAATTTGCAGAATCCTACTATCGCCTGGCTTTACTTTATTTTGAGAGCGGCAGGCTGGAGGAGATGAACAACTTGCTGCAAAAGGCGATTCGCCAGGGAATCGGCAACAAGGATCATTATCTTTTTCTCGGGTTGGCTTTTCACGAAATGGGAGATGATGAAGCGGCGCAACGAGCTTATGACACGGCGCTGAAAATGATGTCACCCGGCGACCGCGAGCTTTTTGAATCACTGCAAACGGTTTTGCCGAAAGACTCGGCGGCTGTTTATCAACGCGCGGATGCCGAGACGCGCACAAAGCGAATACAGCAGTTTTGGACGGCGCGCGATCCGTTCTATCTGACGCCTGCCAACGAGCGCTTGATCGAACACTATGGTCGTGTGGCGTATGCGAATTTGCGATATAGTTTTCCAAACAAAAACATTGAAGGTTGGAAAACCGATCGCGGCAAAACGTTGATTCGTTTCGGTAGGCCGCGACTCCATTACAAATCGCGCGCCGATCTCGGCATCTCGCCGACGGGCCGCACGGAGCTTAATCCTTCTCGCGAGATTTGGGATTACGGAGATTTTCAGTTGGTTTATGAAGATCGGTTTCTCAATCGAAATTATTCTTTCGCGTGGGGATTCATGCCGGAGACGGACAGTAAATACATTTTCGACCGGCTTATCGAGAAGATGCCGGAGAGATACGATTTTCCGTTCGGCGGAAAAGAATTGACGATGCCGCACGTCATCGCGCAATTCCGCGGCGAAAACGATTCGACGCTGCTTGAAATCTACTACGGCTTGCCGGAATCGCAGATGCAGCCCGGCGCCGTGGCGCCGCATTCCGCGCGCTATTTGTTCGACCGCGGCTTTTTTGTGTTTGATAAAGAGTGGAAACCTTTGCACGAGCGCCGCGAATACCGCATTCTCGATGCGCCGAGGTTGAACGATCCTCAACAAAAGAAAGCCGGGGCCTACGTTCTCGATCGACTGTCGACGAAAGCCAAAGCAGGCGCTTACAACTACGCGCTGGAAATTCGCGACCGCATCTCGCAACATTCAGGCTCGACGCGCGCCTCGCTTGACGTTGAGGACTTCAGCGGCCCAAGGCTGAAGATGAGCAGCGTTGTTCTGGCTTCGAAAGTTGCGCAGACAAAACCGGCTGGCGGCGGTGCGTCAACCGCCACGGGAATTTACACGAAAGACGGTTTGGACGTTGTGCCCGTGCTCGAAAACGAGTTTTCCCTCGAGGCCCCGGTTTATGTTTACTATGAAATTTACAACCTGCATCTCGGCGCCGATAGTCTGTGTAGATTTCGGATCGATAGCCGTATTGAGCCGCTAAAAAGTGAACGCGGGGCGCTTGCCGGGGCAGTGCGAAGGCTCGGTCGCTTGCTGGGCATGGGAGGTAGACGCAGCGCGATTACTTCTTCATTTGAATCGGGAAGTTTTAACACGACCGAAAAGCTCTATCACGCGGTCGAGATTGCCGGCGCCACCTCCGGCCGTTTTGAATTGACTTTAACAGTCAACGATCTCAACAGCGGCGAGGCGGCAGAGCGGCGTCTTATTTTTGAAATCACAAAAGTGGAAAACAAAAATTGACTGCGTCAGCGGAGTTGTGAATCGTCATTTATCAACAATGCATTGCAGCCATTCGCTTTTGAGGAAAGGCCACCCATGATCGACGGCGTTGAAATCAAAGAGCTTCCTACGCATACGGACCAACGAGGTTTTTTCCGCGAAATTATTCGTAAGACGGATAGTTTTTTTGACAACAAATTCGCGCAGCTCAGCCACTCGTGCATGTATCCGGGCGTTGCCAAGGCCTGGCATATTCATAAAACCCAAATTGACTGGTGGTACGTTCCGATTGGCAACTTGAAGCTGGTGTTGTTCGACAAGCGCGACGGATCTCCGACGCATGGCAAGACCCAAACCATTCTTATGGGAGAAAACTATCCGGCAAAAGTCGTCAAAATTCCCCCGGGCGTCGCGCACGGCTGCAAAGTGATTGGCGGCGTGACCCATCTCTTTTATGTAACCTCGACGGTTTATGATCCCAAAGAAGAGGGCCGTATTCCGCACGACGACAAGAGCATCGGTTATGATTGGCTTGAAGGACCGGAGATTACGTGATGTTAAAGATGCGACATTGAAGCGAGAGAAACTCATTCGCCGTTTCTTGGTTCAATCACTGCATTTGTGAAATCAAAAAAGCCGAAGTTGAGCATCAACACCGATCATTGAGGAGTAGCTATTCGCGGCGAATCTTTGCTTGACTTTACCGATGCCGGGATGTAAATTTGTTCACAATTTTGCAAGAGGGTCACGTCGAGCGAGTGCTGCCCGGCTCAATACTCAAGTTGTTCTTTGAAGCCGACCCCGCCGGCGGCAATGGCAAAGGGATTCTTGGAGAAAGAGGATGCTGCGATGAAAAAAGTGCTGTGGCTGTTGCTGCTGTTTGGAGGAATACCGTTAGAAATCTATTCTCAGGGCATCGATGTGCAGCCGCGCTTCGTCATCGACAAGCCCACTGCCGGCGTGTTGCCGCGCGCCGGGGTTGATTTTAGCTTGCGAGCTTTCAGCGACGGCGGATTGATTGCTAATATCGACGTCGGCATTTCGGAGAGATTCATGTTCGGCGTCGGCTACGGCGGCACGAACGTTCTCGGCAACGATAAGATTAATTGGAATCAAAACCCCGGCGTCACGGCGCGCTATCAATTTTTCGAAGAAGGGCCGGATGCGCCGGCGTTGACAGCCGGTTTTGATTCACAAGGATACGGCGTTTTTGTTGACAGCTTGAAGAGGTACATCAACAAGTCGCCAGGATTTTTTGTGGTGCTGAGCAAGAGTTATGAAATCTTCCATCATGCCGACGGCCACCTCGGCGTCAACTACTCTTTGGAAACTACCGACAAGGACCGCAGCCCGAACGTTTTCGTCGGCGCCTCGCTGGCGTTTTCGAGCGATTTCGAACTGCTTGGTGAATACGACTTTGGGCTGAATGACGACAGCAACGGAGCGAACACGATCAACTCCGGCAAAGGGTTTCTGAATTTTGGCGCGCGGTTGAGCATCAAAAACGTGGTTTACTTCGAGTTTTTCGTAAAGGATATTCTTGAAAATCGCCGCAACATTGCAAACGCCAATCGCGAGCTTAAGATTACTTATTTTCAATTTATCCAATGATTGTTTGTTGGCGGATATCTTCGAGGTGCTCTATGAAAAATCAGTTCTTCCCGCGCGTTTTTGTTGCTTGCGCCATCGCCGCCCTATTAATCATGAGCTTCGCCGGATGTTACACGCTGCTCAAGCATCCTCGCCTCTCGGATGAGGAGAGATCGAGCTATGAAGAAAGCGCCGCCGCCGTAACTTATGCCGACGACTGCGGCTCATGCCACGAATCGCCGTCCTACGCCGCCGTTCATGGCTATGGCTCGTCGCATCGCTCGAGTTATGATCGCTGGTATTACTATTATGAATATCCGTGGTGGGTTCGTTATTATTCAAACCCGCCGGATGGCGGCGGCGATGCCGGCGAACAGCAGCAACGCCCGTTTGGCAGAAGGCATCGCGGAAGCAAGGACAGCGAGCCTTCACAATCAGCGGTTTCAGGTTCCGATCAAACTGCGGCGCCCAGCCCTTCGGTCGTTTCCAAGTCCGGCAGCGACTCCGGAAAGAGTGAGCCGGCGCCGGCGGAAAAAGACGAGCGCCGCGACGATCGGCGCAGCGGCTCGGATGATAAGCAGGACCGGCGCGAACGCAAGCCGTAAGTTATTCTCTTGACCCAGCAGAGCAGGAACGATTGCAAGGCATCGCCTGCTCTTTTTATTTTTACCTAAGGTGCGCGATTTAGGGTGTCGAGAGGAATCCATTTAGGCGCGGTGAAGTGAATTCGTTGCAAAAAGAGAAAAACTCTGTTCCACACGGATTAAAAAACCACGCTGACGTTCTTAAAAATTCCGTGTGGTTTTTAATCCGTGTGGAACCCTGTTTAGTTGATGCTTGTCCGCGTTCGGTTTTAATCTTGTTCGGGTTCAATTCCCCGACGCTTGCGTCGGGGAGCTTCATTCTATTAACCTCAGCCCGACTTCTCTGCTCCATGCGCGCCATCGTACGGTGGATGGTTGGCTCTCATTGAAATTTCTTGAAAAGGACTCCGCATGTTTCGAACTTTGAAGGTTGTGCTTGGGGGAGTTGCTGTTGTGGTGGTGGTTGCAATTATCCTCGTCGCCATACTCGGTGTGCGTTTAGTCGGAAAATCCATTCCGCAAACCGATGGCGAAATTTCCCTGCCGATTCTTTCGAAGCCGGTCCATGTCTATCGCGACAATTATGGCGTGCCCCATCTTTTTGCCGAAAGCGCAGTCGATCTTTATGCCGCGGCGGGTTACGTCGCGGCGCAGGATCGCCTCTGGCAGATGGATCTGACTCGGCGCGCCGTGAACGGCACGCTCTCGGAAATTTTTGGCGAGACCACGCTTGCTGCCGACCGATTTTTGCGCACGTGGGGCTTTCGCCGCATCGCTGAGAAAATTTCCTCAAAGCTTTCGCCGGAATCAAAATCAGTTCTTGCGGCATACGCAGCGGGCATCAACGAATTCATGCGCACGCACGACAATGCGTTGCCGGTCGAATTCAGCATACTCGGTTATAAACCCGCTCCCTGGCGCATCGAAGACAGCATCAGCTATGTCCGGCTGATGGGGTTCAAGCTTTGTTTCTCGTGGCATTTTGAAGCGGCGCTTGGTCTGGCTGCCGAGCAGCGCGGCCTTCCGGCGGCGCTCGATCTTTTTCCGGCAGTTTTGGAGAACACGCCGACCATCGTTTCCGAAGCGCCTGAATATCCGTTGTGGAAGAAAAATACATTTGCGACACTTGATGCATTTATCGCCGATGGCCGGGCCGCGCGGGAGTTTCTCGGTTTTGCCGGCGCCATACCCGGCAGCAATAGTTGGGCAGTGAGCGGCTCGCGCAGTATCTCCGGCAAACCGATATTGGCAAACGATCCTCATCTTGAATTGACCCTGCCTTCTATTTGGTATGAGATGCATCTTGTTGCGCCGGGCATCGATGTGGCGGGCGTGACGCTTGCCGGAGCGCCGGGCGTGGTCATCGGCCATAATCGCGCCATTGCCTGGGGTCTTACCAACGGCATGGCCGATGATTTGGATTTTTACGTCGAGCGGATAAATCCGGAAAACCCGCAGCAATATTTTTACGACGGCGCATGGCGGGATTGTGAAACCGAAGTTGAAACCATTCCGATAAAAGGCGGCAAGACCGAGACGCTTACTATTCGCTACACGCACCGCGGGCCGATCGTGAACGACGTGCATCCCGTTTACAAAAATGATTCGACCGCGGTGAGCATGGCCTGGACTGGGGCGAGAGTCTCGGACGACCTTCGCGCTTTTTTAGAAATCAACCGCGCCGGCAGTTGGAATGATTTTGAAAACGCCTTGCGCTCTTTCACCGTACCCTGCCAAAACTTTGTTTATGCGGATACGGCCGGCAATCTCGGCTATCGCACCGGCGGCGTCATCCCCATCCGCGCCGACGGCAGGGGGTATCTTCCTTACGCCGGATGGGAAAAGACCGGCGATTGGATCGGTGACATACCATTTGATGAAATGCCACATGCTTTCAATCCGCCTTCGGGCTTTGTGGCAACCGCGAATAACCAAATCACTAACAGCAGTTACAAGTATTACCTTTCGAACGGCTGGGAGCCGACGAGCCGTATCGAGCGCATCACCGAGTTGTTGCAGGCGAAAGAGCGGCACGATGTTGCCTCATTCCAGCGAATTCAGGCGGACATTCTCTCGCCGCATTCCCGGCGGATGACGCCAGTCATGCTTGGTTTTTTATCGCAGGCTGAATTGAATCCGACCGAAAAGAACGTCGTGCAGCTCCTGCGCGATTGGGACGGAACCGAGGGGGCGATGAGCGTGCCGGCGACGATATACAACGTGTGGTTTGTGAAATTTCTCGAAGCGGCCCTGCGCGATGAGTTTTCTCCGGCGGCTTATGAAAGTTATATGGAATGGAGCACGCTCGGCATTCGCGTGGGCGAGCATCTCCTCTTGCATCCGGAGAGCGCCCTGGTCGATGATCGAAACACCCCGGCGGTTGAAACTGTGACCGACCTCGTCGTTGCCGCTTTCCGCGCAACGATGAATCATTTGCAAGAAACAAGCGGCCCGAATATCGGCGACTGGCAATGGGGACGCTATCACACACTCACGATCCGTCACGCGATGGGAAAACAAAAGCCTCTCGATTACCTCTTCAATGCCGGGCCGTTCGCGATTGGCGGCTCAGGGAATACGATCTGGAAAGCGGAATACCGCTTGACCGACCCCTTTCATGCCGATGTCGGCCCGTCGATGCGACAGATCGTCGATATGGCGACTCCGCATAAAGCGTGGATGATTCTTCCCGGCGGCCAATCCGGCCAGCGATTCGACGATCATTACAAGGACCAAATCGACATGTGGCGTAACGGCAGCTATCGCGAAATCGACATGCGACGTGCGCAGATTGAGAAAACGGCCGCTGAGCATGCAATACTGGCGCCCGCGAAGCAATGAAGCTGATTAGACGATGCTTTTATTAGGTTGAGCCGGGGCCAGCGATGCTGCCCCCATGTGGAGAGTGTATGAAGCAAATCAATGAATTGTTGCTTGGAGAAAACTTCACGAGTTTTTTTATCCTGCAGCGCAAGGATGTGCGGCGCACGAAGCACGGTTCACCCTATTTGGCGTTGGATCTCGGCGATGCCAGTGGGCAAATCGAAGCCCACTTATGGGATGATGCCGAAAAAGTCGCTGCCACTATTGAAGTTGGTCAGGTCGTCAAAGTTCAAGGTACAGTCGAGGAGTATAAAGAGAAAAAACAAATCAAAGTTGAAAAGATTCGCAGCGCCAACGAGCAGGATGAATATGCCATCGATAAATTAATTCCCTCCACCACCGCCGACCGCGATCAATTATGGCAACAGTTCGAGAAGATGGTGCACAGCGTTGCCCACCCGTTTTTGCTCAGCCTCCTTCGCAAGTTTTTTGATGACGACGAATTTGTGAAATCTTTTTCCGAAGCGCCGGCAGCCAAGCAGTGGCATCACGGCTATCTGGGCGGATTAATGGAGCATACGCTTGGCGTCGCAACGGTCTGCGATCGCCTGGCGAAGGTTTATCCGGCGGTTGATCGCGACTTATTGGTGACGGCTGCGCTGCTGCACGACATCGGCAAAGTAGACACTTACTTTCACGGCCCAAGCTTCGACTACACCGACGCCGGCAGACTTATGGGCCATATCGTCATCGGCAGCCAGATGGTGGCGGAAAAAATTCGCAGTTTTCCGCAATTTCCCGAAGAGCTTGCTTTGAAGCTGCAACACCTCATCTTGAGTCATCAAGGAATGCTGGAGCAGGCCTCGCCTGTGGTGCCGATGATGCGAGAGGCTTTCATTTTATATTATGCAGATGAGATTGATGCAAAGCTCAATGCTTTTGAACAGGTTTATCGCCAGGAGAAGGGGGCAAAATGGAGCAAGTTTGTCAACTTGCTCGGCCGATACTTTTACCTTGGTGAAAAGGCGAAATCTTGAGGGCTTGCAAAAATTGTAATGCGTGTTTGCTCCAAGAATAATTTTCACAACATGGTGTATGCTGCTCAATATTTCGCGGTTGGGGAAACTCAAACAACAACTGGTTCGCAAATTCATATGCAACATGCGTAACCGGCCGATTTTTTAGCATTGAATTGAATAAATGTCTTGACTTATTCGCAAATTTTGATGATCTTGCCCCACTTTCATCAGCGCAGCTTTGCATTTCACACGTCGAATTGCCGCTCTCACCGATTATCAAACAGCTCAGGAATAATCAATGAGCAAGCCGCCAAAATTTTCTTTGGTCATGCCGAGAGGGCCATAGCGGACCAGTAATTGAAGTGCTATCCCATTTATGGATAGTCCTCCAAATTGGGTGGGATTCAAGGAATGAGCCACTGTTAGACGCATGAGGTCCTGTAGATCTGAAATACAATCAGGAGAACCACATTATGAAGGCAAAGTTCAACCATCTTTTTGCAATTTCCCTGACCTTTTGTTTGGCAGCTTCAATTGTGGGAGCCGATGAAGGCCAAGAAAAAGTTTCAGTTTTAAATCAAGCACAAATCCAATTTGAGAAGGATGGAAAATTGCCCACGGTGATAAAGTTTGCTGAAGGGAGCCAACCGAAAGTCGCTTCCTTTTTTGATGAGTACAAGAAGTATTTCCAAGTTTCTGATGATAATCAAATTCAATTGCACCGCTCGTCAAAAAATGAAATCGGCGCCCACCATCGTTACAATCAGCGCTACAAAGGCATCGAGATCATCGGCGCGGAATATATTCTGCACGAAAAGAACGGCACGGTCTGGCATGCCAACGGCCAACTGGTTCATGGGTTGGAGATGGACGTCGCGCCGGCGCTCAACGAATCAGCCGCTTTGCAAGCCGCTTTGCGGCACATCGACGCCGAAAGCTACATGTGGCAAGAGGAGGCCAATGAAGCCTTTTTGAAAAGAGAGCGCGGAGATGCCAATGCCACGTTTTATCCCAAAGGCGAATTGAAGCTCACTTCCGGCAGAAAAGAAATCACCGCGGAAAACATGAAGCTGGTCTATCGCTTCGATATTTACGCCGCGAAACCTTTGGGCCGCTACTACGTGGACGTGGACGCGAAGACCGGAGAAGTCGTCAACCAAATCAGTCGCATTCATGATGTCGATATCGCCGGTAGCGGCGCCTCGCTGTACAACGGAACGGTTTCGATGACCGTCGATCAAGTTACGGGTACGAGTTATCGACTGCAGGAAAACGGCAATACCGTGCGGGCCGCGGATATTCGAACCTTCAACATGAACAATGGCACCAGTTATACAGCAGCAACGGATTTTACCTCCACGACTGCCAACGGTCCTTGGGATGGCGCGGGCGTGAGCGCGCACTGGGGCGCAGAGGCCACGTATGATTATTTCTTTATCAAACACAGCCGCAATAGTTTGGATAACGCCGGATTCACTCTGCTCAGCTATGTTCATACCAACCTGATCGGTTTGGGTTATCCCAACAACGTGAATGCTTTTTGGGACGGCAGCCGCATGACGTATGGCGACGGCGACGGCGTCAATTATTTTCCTCTGGTGTGCCTCGACGTTGTCGGGCACGAGCTGACCCATGGCGTAACGGAATTTTCCTCCAATTTGATTTATTCAAATGAATCCGGCGCGCTCAATGAATCATTCAGCGACATTTTTGGAAATGCGGTTGAGCTTTTCAAAGAGAACGCGAGCCTTAATAGCGGCTTTCCGGTTAACACGTGGCGGGTCGGTGAAGATATGAGCGCCAGCGGACAAGGCATCCGGCACATGCAAAATCCCAATCAGTTCAGCGATCCGGATACTTATCAAGGCACTTTTTGGTTTACCGGCACCGCTGATAACGGCGGGGTTCACACCAACAGCGGCGTGCAGAATTTTTGGTTTTACTTGTTGGTGGAAGGCGGCAGCGGCACCAATGACGTGGGCTATGCCTACAACGTGGTCGGTCTCGGCCTCACCGATGCGGCCCGAATTGCCTACACGAACAACAATTCATTTTTGACCTCAAGCTCCAATTATGATGCGGCGCGCAACGGCGCTATTGCCGCTGCGGAAGCATTGTTTGGCGTTGGCTCGCAACAGGCTCTTTCAACTGCCGAAGCTTGGTTGGCGGTCGGTGTTGGAACGATTCCGCAGCCGCCGGCTGATTACGCCACGCTTCCTTACAGTACCGGCTTTGAAACCGGCTCGTTGGACAATCATTGGAACACGTACAAATCCAACAGCGCCGGTCGCATCCAAGTGACCACGGCCAACGGCCCTTATGCCGGCAGCTACCACCTCACGATGGATGTGAGCACCAGCGGCGTTTTAAATCAAAACGAAGCGTGGTTGCATTTGAATCTCACCGGCGAGTCGCAAGTGACTTTGGCTTTTCGATGGAAAGAATTTAGCGATGAAACGCATACGCAGGACGGGGTTTATTTCTCCGATAACGGCGGCACCAGCTTTGTCAAAGTGCAAAGCCTGAGCGGAAGCAGCACGGCCTGGACCAGCTTCAGCCTCGATTTGGATGCGCTCGCAGCGGCCAATGGTCTGAGCCTGAGCAGCACGTTCATCGTCAAATTCCAGCAGTATGACGATTTTCCAATCGCCACGGACGGCTTTGCCTTTGACGAGATCAGCGTGACCGGCAGCGGCGGAGGCGGTTGGCAGGTTATCACCTTTGATAACTTCGAGAGCGGCATGGGCAGCTACACCGACGGCGGCGCGGACATGTCGCGTTACACGGGCGGCACGCATGCCCATCAAGGCGTTGCCGCAGCGGACATCCAGGACAACAGCAGCACGTCTTCGTCATTCTATCACACGGCGAACTACAACGTGACCGGCTACCAAACCCTGGAAGTCGATTTCTGGTTCAAGATGGTGAGCATGGAAACGAATGAGAATTTCTTTGTGCAGTACTTCGACGGCGCGACGTGGCAAACCGTCGCCAACATTGTGCGCGCCGGCAGCATCGTGAATAATACGTTCTATCATCAAATCGTCACGATCTCTCGCAGCACGTACAATTTCCCGACCAACGCGCAGTTGCGGTTCATGTGCGATGCGAGCGACAACAATGACGACGTTTACATCGATGAGATCGAGTTTCGGGGAACGACCGCCGGATCGTTGGCCGAAGGCGACAATTCTTTCATCGCCTCTGAAACGCTGCCGACAAGCTTCGATCTGAAGCAAAACTATCCGAACCCATTCAATCCGAGCACCACGATTGGTTTTGCCCTGCCGGATGCTGGAAAGGTGACGCTGCGGATTTATTCGCTGACCGGCCAACTGGTGCGCGAGCTGGCCAACGCGAATTACGCCGGCGGCCGGCATCAAATCGTCTGGGATGCGAAGGATGAGAGAGGCCTTCGTGTGGCTTCAGGGGTTTACTTCTACAAGTTGGATGTGCAGCTTGCCAACGACGGCGCCCAGTTCGTGCAGACCAAGAAGATGACATTGATGAAATAGCTTGACCGCTGAAGTGCGAGCATGCATTTCGGTGGCAATCTAACATTCTGAGTTCGATCACCCGCCACTTGTTTTTTGCAATGGAACAGGTGGCGGTTTTATTTTTGGCAAATCAAGTTGCCCGCGTCGATCTATCAGGCAAAAATTCCAGCAAATCGCCCAAGCGATGAATGCGATCGACGTCGTTCTCAGCTACAACATCGAAGGGATCGATCAATAGCGGCGACAAGCCGGCGTTGCGCGCGCCGAGAACATCGTTGTCATAGTTATCGCCGATATAGACGCAGGCCGAACCCGGTAGTTGAAGCTTTTCCAACGCCATCGCGAAAATTCTTTCATCCGGCTTTTCGACGCCGACGATGGCGGAATCGATGATGACGCCGAAATATTGAGCGATGTCGAGCTTGGTCATCGCGCTTTCGATTTGCCCATCGGCATTCGAGATGATGCCGAGGCGATAGCCTCGGCTGTGCAGCGTATCGAGCGTCGCCTTTGCTTCCGGGTCCAGCCAACTCCATAAATGTTCGCGTTGATGGCGCTCGTAGATTTTTGCCAAGAGCTCCGGAATATGATCGTCTGCGGCCCCCACCCATTTCATCCAGAAGCCGAAAAACCCCTTATGGTTTTTTTCATTTCCATTCGAGCGCGAAACTCGTTCGCGCGCGATTGCGCCGCCGCGCGATAGGATTGTGAGGTCGGTTTGCACGCGATACTCTGCCAACAGTTTTTGCAAAAAGGGTAGATCGGGATACAGCAATGTCTGTCCCACATCAAAAAGAACCGCGCGCACCTGCGTATAGTCGATCATTTTTTCTCCTGTTCTTGTCCGCTCAATCTCCTAAGGCATTAAGGTGATCAAGCGCAGAATTAAATTCTGAAAGCTTTTGGGTTCATCTATCCGTTGAGAAAACTTTGTTTTTTTCTTGCTGCACCTCTGGGCATCAGTTTTCAGTTAGACTGAAAATTTGAGATAGATTCTTATCCGGTATGATTACGGGTTGGATTTTTGCGCCTTAACCATTTTCTGCGAGACCGCCGCCATCGCCACGCCCGCCAAGGTTAGAGCCGCAGCGATAATTTTTTGCCACCCGAGTTGTTCATCTAACAAAAAATAGGCAAGCACTGTTGCGCCAACCGGTTCGCCGAGTAGGGCCACCGACACCATCGCTGCGGTTAAATGTTTAAGCGCCCAGTTGAAGCTGGTATGCCCGATGACTTGTGGAACTAGCGCGATGAGAGCGAATAGGCCGTATGTCTCTGCTGAAAATCCAGTGAGTGGGGAATCGGCGAGTAGTGCCCAAATAAATAACGCGATAGCAGCAGAAGAATAGGTGGCAGCAACGTATGCCCAGGTGTCCATGTTGCGCTGCGCCCTGCGCCCGATTAGAAAATAAATCGCACCGGCAATCGCGCCAACGAGAGCGAGTAGATCGCCAATCGCCGATTCTTGACCCGAGGTCGAAGCATCGAAGCTGCTGATGAGCGCGGCGCCCGACACGGCGATGAGCAAGGCAACCATGAACGTCAGGCGCACCGGCTCGCGCAAGATGAAACGCGTGCCGACGGTGACCCAAATCGGTGTCGTGGCGACCAGAACGACGGAACTGGAGACGGAGGTCATGGAGAGTGAAGTGATCCATGAAGCAAAATGCACGGCGAGAGTCGCGCCGCTCAACGCGCAAAGGCCGAGCAACGAAATGGAGCCGCTGCGCAGATGATGCAGCACGAGACGGCCTCGGGCCACCCAGAAAAAAATTGACGCCAGTAATAATCGATAGAATGCGATTGTCAGCGGCGGGGCTTCGGCCCAACGAATAAAAATGGAGGCAAAAGACACCGCGACGATGCCCAGCAACAAGACGCCGGCAACTTGCGCATTCGATATGCTTTTCTCGGAAATTTCCGGCCTCGTCATTGTTTCGCTTGCGGGCTTCACGCGCCGTTTAAGGCTCTCGTGGGGTTGCGGTTGCTGCGGCGGCGATTTTTCCTGAACAAGCCTCGAGGAATCGTTTGATCGAGCCAAAGTATGTTCCGGTATCGGCGAGATAGAGATTATTGTGATCGCCGTGCGGGATGGTGATGAACTCCTTTGGCGCCGGCGCATTGTGATATAACGTTTCGCCTATTCGAAGCGGAATCGTCGAGTCTTTCCCACCATGCAAAAATAACTTTGGCATATGCAGATTGGCGATCTTTTCGTCGCTTGCCCAACGCATCGAGGCGAACCAGTGCATCGGCAAGCCTCCGAACATCAGTCGCGCCATGTCTTGCGCGTTCGTGAACGGGCTTTCTAAAATCAATCCCGCAACGGCATCGCGCTTCGTCGCCAGATCGATGGCAACGGCGGAACCGAGTGAATGGCCGTGCACGATGATCGGCAGATCGGGGTCCGCATTATTCAACCAGTCGAAAGCGGCAACGGCGTCTTCATAGACGCCGGTCTCGCTCGGCGATCCGTTGCTGCGGCCAAAGCCGCGATAGTCGAAGATAAAAATATTGGCCGGCACGTGCGCGTGCAGCGTGTGCAAAAGCTCGAGGCGATCGCTCACGTTGCCGGCGTTACCGTGGCACATCAAAATCTGGCCGACGGCGCTCGGGTGCGGCAGATACCACCCATGAAGTTCCAAATCGCCGGCGGCAAAAAAAATATCTTCCACCTGTAGGCCCAAAGCCCGCGGCTCCCAGTAACCTTCCGGGTACCGGCTGGGAAAAAAGACAAGTTGTTTTTCAAACCAGCGGACAAGCAATGCCATGGCCGCGCCTGCCGCAATCAGAGTGAGCGCAATGTTGAGAAGGTTCATCTTCGTCTTGCTTCCTCGAAAACCGTTGGGCCGCCATCGCTTGAAAAAGGAAACGGCTCCTGAATTTTTTTTTTGAGCACACATGCCGGGGCGCGAAATTATTGTTTGAAATAAAATGAATTTGGTGTAATTTTGAACGCGGGCAATGTAGCAAACCGGCGAGGTTTATGCAAGGTTAATAAAAGCGTAAAACGTAATTAGTAACATGCTTTTTACGGATTACGTTTTACGGATTATCAAAGCATTTTTCAAAATAAAGGATCACCGAGTGAAAGCATCTGTGAATTTCATCCGCGGGCTGTCATTTGTTTTAATCGGTTTTGTTTTTTGTGGATGTGCGATCTTTGGCGGGAAGAAATCTTCAAGAATGAACGACGCCCCGCTACAGGCCGAGAGCCTCGATGAATCGCCGCAACCTGTCGGCGGCTTGCACGCGCTGATCGCGGCGATTCGGTATCCCGAAGAGGCGGCTAAAAAGAACTTGGAGGGAGTGGCGACGGTTGCGGTGCTTGTCGATGCCACTGGCCGTGTTGAAGAAACGCGGATCGCCAAGACCTCGGGGTATGGTGTTCTTGATGACGAAGCGCTGATCGCCGTGGCGCGAGTGCGCTGGCTGGTCGGGCGTAAAAACGGCCAAGCTGTTAGTTCATGGACAACCGTGCCGGTGGAATTTAAGGCGGAGTGAGATCACGGCGCCTTGTGTATCCGTGAAATAGAATCGCCAAGTTTAGTGCGAAGACTATAGACACCGCTCGCGCTGCTACGCTTTTGGTCGTAGAGTGGGAAACCGCGCAAAAGTGCCGACGGGGGTTTATTTCTACCAGATAACGTCACCAAACTTCAAGGAGTCGAAGAGAATGCTATTGGCAAAGTAATCGTGTAAAACGCTTTGCTCTACGAATCCAAACGCAAGGAAGAGCAAGAACAATTCATCTTCGGTCAAAATCACTTTTCCCAAACAACTTTTCCTCCCACCACCGTCATCGTCACTTTCACGTTTTGAATCTGTAGCGGATCAATCGAAAAAATATCATCGGAGAGTACGATGAAATCCGCCCATTTGCCGGTTTAGAACGAGCCTTTTTCTTTTTCGGAAAATTCCGCATAAGCATTGTTCACGGTATAGCAACGCACCGCTTCTTCAACGGTAATTTTTTGCTCCGGCACCCAGCCATCGGGATGAGCGCCATCCAGCGTGCTGCGGGTCACTGCGGCGTAAATTCCCAGCAAAGGATCAAGCGGGGCGACGCCCCAATCCGAGCCGAACGCCAACGTCGCACCGGCATCGAGTAATGAACGAAATGCATAAGTCGTTTTGCTGCGCTCCGGTCCCAGGCGGTTCTCCGCCCAACGTCCATCGTCGATGCAGTGATACGCCTGCATGCTCGGAATCACGCCGAGCTGCGCAAAGCGCGAAACATCCTGTGGCCGCAAATGCTGCGCGTGCTCGACGCGGAAACGCCGATCTTTCGCGCCGTTTTCTTGCGCCACTTTTTGATAGATGCTCAACATCACTTTGTTGGCGCTGTCGCCGATGGCGTGCACCGCAATCTGCAAGCCGAGCGAATCCGCAGACTTGACGCGCTGCTTCATCACGCCGTCCGGGAACCAATCGGAAACAAACGTGCCGCTATTGGTCGAATCATCCGAGAAGGGGGCGCACATCAAGGCCGTTGAAGAGCCGAGCGAGCCGTCGACAAATCCCTTTAAGCCGCCAACGCGCAGCCAGTCGTTGCTCATTGTCGAGTCACGCAAAGAATCAACTTGTTGCCATGTGCTGATCGCAAAATAAGCGCGAACGCGAACCGGCAATTTATCATTTTTCAAAGCTCGTTCATACGCGCCCCAATCCTGCCAGGCAAGCATGTCATGGATCGAGGTCACACCGCGCTCGGTGGCATTTTTCATCGCTGCGTCGAGCGCTTCGTCAAGCTCTTCTGAAGATGGATCGGGAATCACCGCGCCGATCAAATCCATAGCTGCATCTTTCAAAATGCCGGTCGGCTCACCGGTTCTGCGATCTTTGACAAGGACCCCACCGGAAGGCGCGCGGGTATCGATGTTGATTTTTGCGAGCTTCAGTGCCAAAGAATTTGCAAGCAACATATGCCCGTCGGTGCGGCTGATGGCGACGGGGTTGTTCGGCGTAATGCCGTCGATCATCTGACGCGTCGGCAATACGCCGCCGAAGCTGCGCTCGTGATCCCAGTTGCCGCCGATGATCCATCGGCCGGCCGGAAGTGTGGCAACATACGTTTTCAGCTTATCGCGAAACTCTTGCTCGTTCACGCAGTTGCGCAAATCGATGCTGAGCAAATTTCTTCCGGCGCTTACGAAATGCGTGTGCGCATCGATGAAACCCGGCAGCACAAGGCGGCCGCTCGCGTCTAAACGACGTGTTCGTTGCGAAACCCATCTTTCGATTTCATCTGCATGGCCGACGGCAACGATTTTCCCATCCAAAACCGCCAGCCCCTCGGCACGTGGCTGTTGCGGATTTCCAGTCCGGATGCTTGCGTTCTGCAAAACCAAATCAGCTTTTTGCCGGCAAGCGCAAGCCGCTAACGCTAAAATACCCAAGCAGAGCCAATAGCGCATCTCATCCTCCTTATGACGTATTCATCAAGGCTTGTTAGCTCGACGCCATCGTGAATTTAATCAAAACGCTTTCAAAATAAATAAATTGACAAGAAAGTCAAGAACCGATCTAAAATCGACAAGCCATTTTTCACGATTGCATGATTTTGCAAATTGGGTTCAGCGACAGCCAAAACCCTTCGTGCAATGGCGTGGAAAAGGGCTTGATGGAAAATTAAACATTGGCGGCTAAAAGGCAGGCTCACAGGCAAGAATACTTAAAGATGCAGTCAAGCGGCTAAATGATTGAAGAGTGGGCCCTGTAGGGCTCGAACCTACGACCAGCGGATTATGAGTCCGCGGCTCTGACCAACTGAGCTAAGGGCCCTCGAATTAACATCACGAAATATAACCTTTTCGTTGTGCCAGTCAAGCAAAAACCTTCTCAGTTTTGGATTGGAGTTCACTCTTGAATACGGTTATCATGGCCGACCAAGAAGTGTAACTTGTTTCGGATTGAATGTTAAAAAATAACACATCAAGAAAAAAAAGCTTGCACTCTAAATTTAATGATATTATATTGTGGCCGTTGAAAGTAGCTTGCAGATGCAAGGACGGTTTTTTGCAGGGCGTTTAATACGTACTGCGTACGATACAGATTACGAGATCCCCCCCCAGTCTCGTATTTCTGAACCGGGTTATCGTCGCAGTACGTATTAAGCGCCTTGTTGTTTTCATCCGGCGGTGTTCTCTATGTTTGTATTCTTCTTTCATTTTCCAGACCATAACCTTACCGCTACATAAATCAAGAAAAGCGCAAATGCTCGTTTTGCCCAGAGCGCAGGCACATACTGAATGACCGTAGCGCCGCCGATTGCTCCTAATATGCCACCGATAGCCATCGTAGCGGCCAAATGAACGTTTGTATTGCCGAAAGTATAATGCCGCCATGCGCCTGCTATCGCGATGGGAACGATGACCATTAATGACGTGCCGACGGCGGTTTGATAAGGTTGTTTAAGCAGCAGGACCAGCGCCGGGACGATGATGATTCCGCCGCCGACGCCGAAGACACCGCCCAAAATGCCGGCGACGAATCCAAGAAGCGCGATCAAGGCTAAATTCATCGTTGCTCCTTTCGAAGTCAAATCAGATACCCCGACGCTCGCGCCGGGGAGCTTCATCAAATCAGTTGCTTTGTATACATCATTCTCCCCAAGCCGCCGAAAATCGATTGGTTCGAGCGATTGAAACCCATCCTCCGCGCTGGATGCTCGACTCACGCCACGGCGACCAACGAATTTCGTCAATCACTTTTGCTTAATGCTTGCAGTTTTTGGCGCATCGTTTCGACGCCGTCGGTCGCCGTCTTCCAGATGATTGCGTCGGACTCGACATCCCAACTATAACCTCTTTGCGCCAAAACCTCTCCCGTTTCAAATTCCTCAAAAGACATGGCATACTTCCGGCGCAGGGTCTCATCGGTTTTTTGATAGCGCATCAGGCGTTTCAAATAGTCGTTGCGCAGCTTTTCATGTCCGTCGGTTTCTGGGATATTTTTTCCCTGCGGTTGCATCGCCAAGCTCATCGTCACTCTCTTCCTTTCAATAAAATGTCATTTTGAGTTCAGAAAAAAACCAATACAGAAATTCACGAAGCTAAAGCAAACCCCGCTCACTTGAGTTGGGCTGAACGGGGCTGCCTAGTTCTTCTCACCCGAAGGCCATACCTGTTCACGCTTAATAGACGTACAGCATCTCGCGATACTTCGGCAACGGCCAGAGATTGTCATCAATCATGATCTCCAATTCATCTGCATGCGCGCGCACCTCATTCATGGCGCGAATGACTTCTTTATGGTAGAATTTCGCGTGGTGCAAAACGTCGTGTTCGTTGCCATCGGCCTTGCTGCGGACTGCGTCTAACGCGTCGATGGCATTTTTGAGTGCCCCAACTTTGGCGCTGATGTCCTTCAACATTTTTTCCTGCGCGCCGAGATCGACATCCTTTAGCGCGACGCGAGTGGTGGAGATTGATAACGCGACCGTATGTTGATACTGCAGGGCCGCGGGCAAAATAAGCGTCCGCGCAATGTTAGAAGTGAGCAGCGCTTCGATATTTATCGTTTTGCAATAGGCCTCCAGCAACACGGTATAGCGGCTTTCAAGTTCTTGCTGATTGTAGACGCCATACTTCGCGAAGAGCGTCCGTGCATCCGCGTCAAGCAATACCGGCGCGGCATCGACGACTGATTTCAAATTCGGCAGCCCGCGACGCTCGGCTTCGGCGTGCCATTCGGGTGTGTAATTGTCGCCGTTGAAAAGCACGCGCTCATGCTCGCGCAATTGCGTTTGCACGACTTTCTGAACGGCGCTATTCAAGTCGCTTCCGGAGGCAACGGCCTTTTCAATTTCCGTCGCCATGAAGTCCAGCGATTCGGCGACGATGGTGTTCAAGACGGTGTTCGGCCGCGCGATCGATTGGCTCGATCCGACGGCGCGAAATTCAAATTTATTTCCTGTAAAAGCAAAGGGCGATGTGCGGTTGCGATCGGAGTCGTCCTTTGGCAGGGGTGGCAAAGCCGAAACGCCGATTTGCAAAACCCCGCCGCTTGGCCCCGGCTCTTTCTTGCCGGCGATCAACCCCTTGACGACTTCCATGAGCTTGTCGCCAAGGTAGATGCTGATAATCGCCGGCGGCGCTTCGTTGGCGCCGAGCCGATGATCGTTCCCGGCTGTCGCAATCGCCGCGCGCATCAGCTTGCCGAATTTGTCGATGGCGCGAATGACCGCAGTGAGAAAAACCAGGAACTGCGCATTATCGTGCGGTGTGTGGCCGGGGTCGAGCACGTTATTGCCAAGATCGTCGCTCATCGACCAGTTGTTGTGCTTGCCGCTGCCGTTGATGCCGGCAAAGGGCTTTTCCGCGAGCAGGCATTGCAGCCCGTGCTTGGTTGCGGTGTCGCGCAGCACTTCCATCACCAGCATGTTATGATCGGTCGCCACGTTGCTCTGCTCGAACACCGGGGCAATCTCGAACTGCGCCGGCGCCACTTCGTTGTGGCGCGTCTTGATCGGAATGCCGAGCTTGTAAAGCTCGCGCTCGGCGTCCATCATGAACGCCAACACCCGATCTTTGATGGCGCCGAAATAGTGATCTTCCATCTCCTGGCCTTTTGGAGGCTTGGCGCCAAACAATGTGCGGCCGGCATTGATGAGATCGGGACGCAAGAGATAAAAGCGGCGATCGATGAGAAAGTATTCTTGCTCCGGCCCGACCGTCGTCGTCACCCGGCTTGCCGTGTGATTTCCGAAAATTCTCAGCACGCGCAGCGCTTGCTTGTTGAGCGCCTCGATCGAACGCAACAGCGGCGTTTTTTTGTCGAGCGCCTCGCCGGTCCAACTACAAAAGGCCGTTGGAATGCACAAGGTTTTGCCGTTCACGCCGTCGACGAGAAAAGCCGGGCTGGTCGGGTCCCACGCCGTGTACCCGCGCGCTTCGAAGGTGCTGCGAATGCCGCCCGATGGAAAACTCGAAGCGTCAGGCTCGCCCTTGATCAGCATTTTGCCGGAAAATTCCAAAATGGCCTGGCCGTCGCCGGTGGGTACCAAGAACGAATCGTGCTTTTCCGCGGTCAACCCAGTCATCGGCAAAAACCAGTGGGTGTAGTGCGTGGCGCCGCGGCTGATCGCCCAATCCTTCATGGCATTGGCCACGGTGTCGGCAATCGACGGATCGAGCGGCTGGCCGTTCTGCATGGTACGCACCAGAATTTTGTAAACGTCTTTTGGCAGCGCCGCGCGCATCACCGAGGCGCTGAAGACGTTTTCGCCAAAAATCTTGGAAACCGGTTCTTTGGCATAATCAACGGTGGCCTTCGGCGCCGGACGTGAGGCGATGGCTTCGATTGCCCGCCGGCGGCTGTTGGAAATCGTCATGGTGTTCTCCTGAGGTTGATGGAAGTAGTTTGTCATGTTTTAGCTTCGAAATGTTGTCGACGAAAAAGCGACGGGAGCGCGTTTGAAAAATTTTCACATAGATTCGGACTTCGAAAAAAATCTGACCGGTCAACCATCACGAATGCTTTCCCAAGAACCAGTTCGTGTTGCCGTTCTGGTAAGAAGCTGACCGGCCAGTCGTCTACTTTTCAAACACCCTCTTGAAAATTTTTTACTTCAGTCCTTTGGTTTGTGTAATGGCAAAAGCCCGTCGTTTGCTGCGATGAAAAGAATCAATGCACTGCGCCTTATCATGCCAACTTCTCGCCGGTTCATTCGTGTTGAATTTTCATTTGATGCAGCGGCACCGCGGTGGTCTCCTTTGGCGTGGAGAGCACCAAGTTGGTTCTGGTGTTTTTTACGCCCGGCCACGCTTGCACCATGGAGAGAAGTTTTTCGAGCGTTGAAGTGTTTTTCGTGCGCACTTTTAATAAATGGGACCCATCACCGGTGATCGCATGGCATTCTTGAATTTCGTCAACTTTTGTCGCTCTCTTGATGAAGCCATCATAGTAACTCGAGCTTTCGACCGATACGAAGATAAATGCGGTAATGTCCAGGCCGACGCGCTGCGGCCGCACTACTGCTGCAAAGCTGCGGATGACGCCATGCTCTTCCAAGCGCCGCAAGCGATCACTGACGGCGGGCAAGGAGAGATTGACCTTTTCCGCCAGCACGTTGCGTTTGGTGCGCCCATGGGTTTGCAAAAGTTCAAGCAGTTGCAGATCAATGCCGTCAATTTTGTCGTGGCTCATTTTTTCCCGATCTTAATTTTAAGAAGAATTTCCGAAGTACTACTTAAATAATTAAGATAAATTAAAAATTACCTTACTTTTTTAAGTTAATTGTTGCAAATATATACCTACAATTAACTCAAGTCAAGAAAAATTTTGTGAAATTTTGTATCCGTTGAAAATGGCTGGAACGAAAAAGCCCCCGCTTGTGGGGGCTCTATGTTGTGAGTGAACAAACTATCGGAGGAAAGTCTTTTTTCGGCAGGATGACTCACCCCACCGCCTTTTCCTTCTTCGCCGTTGCCCGCCTGTCAGCATCCAAAATTCTCTTGCGCAAACGAATGCTCTTCGGCGTCACTTCCACCAGCTCGTCTTCGGCGATAAATTCGATGGCCTGTTCCAAAGAAAGTATTCGCGCCGGGCGCAGCGAGACCGTCTGCTCGGAGGTGGACGAGCGCATGTTCGTCAGCTTTTTCTCCTTGGCGATGTTCACGTCGATGTCATTCTCGCGCGCATGCTCGCCGACGATCATCCCTCCGTAAACTTCGATGCCTGGAGAAATAAAAAGCTCGCCACGCTCTTCCAGCGCGTAGCTCGCATACGCCGTGGCGCGCCCGCGACGATCGGCCACCAACGCGCCGCTCATGCGATGCGCAATCTCGCCCTGCCAAACATCATAGCCATCAAACAGCGTGTTGATCACTCCCATGCCTTTGGTGTCGGTGAGAAATTCCGAGCGAAAGCCGATCAGCCCGCGGCTGGGAATGCGAAAATCCAATCGAATGCGGCCGCTGCCGTGATTGACCAGATTGGTCATGCGTCCTTTGCGCATACTGAGCTTCTCGGTAATCACCCCGACGTACTCTTCCGACGCGTCGATGTAAACCATTTCCATTGGCTCATGGAGCTTCCCGTTTTCACGTCGCGTCAACACTTCGGGCTTGGAGACCATCATCTCGAAATTTTCGCGGCGCATGGTCTCGATCAAAATACCAAGCTGCAATTCGCCGCGGCCACTGACTTTGAAACTGTCCGCAGAGTCGGTTGGCTCGATGCGAATCGCCACGTTGCGAAGTTTTTCTTTTTCGAGACGCTCGCGCAGATTGCGGCTGGTGAGATATTTTCCCTCGATGCCTGCAAACGGCGAAGTGTTGACGCTGAAAATCATCGCCACGGTGGGCTCATCGACGTGGATGCGCGGCAACGGCTCGGGATTTTCCAGCGCGCCAAGCGTATCGCCGATGTAGATGTCTTCGATGCCCGCCACCGCCACGATGTCGCCGGCCTCGCCTTTTTCAGCCGGCATGCGCTTGAGTCCCTGAAACGTGTAAAGCGCCGTGAGCTTGACCGCCTGCGTGCGGCCTTTATCCATGCACAAAGTGTATTGCTGGCCGGATTGCAGCGTGCCGTTGAACAAACGGCCGAGCGCAATCTGCCCGACGAAGTTGTCGTAATCAAGATGGTTCACCAAAAACTGCGGGCCTTTGCTCGGATCGATCAACGGGCCCGGGATGTTTTTGATAATCGCCTCAAAGAGCGGCTGCAATCCCGAACCGTCGGGACGAGTCTCTTCGTCGAGTTTGTTTTTTGCCAAACCGGCTTTAGCGTTGGCATATAAAATCGGAAAATCGATCTGGGCTTCGGTGGCGTCGAGATCGATGAAGAGATCGTAAATCTCGTTGATGACTTCTTCGATGCGCGCATCGTGGCGGTCGATTTTATTGATGACGACGATGATCGGCAATTGATGGCCGAGCGCCTTCTTGAGCACGAAGCGGGTTTGCGGCAGCGGGCCTTCGCTGGCGTCAACCAGCAGCAGCGCGCCGTCAACCATCTTCAACGTGCGCTCCACCTCGCCGCCAAAGTCGGCGTGGCCCGGCGTATCGACGATGTTGATCTTGACGCCGCTGTAGGAGATCGCCGTATTCTTGGCCATGATGGTGATGCCGCGCTCGCGTTCGAGATCCATGGAGTCCATGATACGGTCGGCAGTCATGCTGCTCTCGTTGTCGCGGAACGTGCCGCTTTGCTTGAGCAGGCCGTCGACCAGCGTGGTCTTGCCATGATCAACATGCGCGATAATGGCGATGTTGCGAATGTCAGAACGATGTTGCACTGCGGAAAAGCCTCCTTGCTGGTAAATGAGTGTGTCTGAGTTCAGAAATTTTCGGACGGCCAAGTTAAGGAATGGTGGAATGAAAAGCAAGGATGTAGAGACATGACGTCTCGCATTGACTAAAGCACTGTTCTAGATACTGTTTGCTTTATAGAGCATTTCTGCTATGTTGGCGCAAAAGTTAATCTCAATATGACGGCAGACTGAACGCTTCGACTTCGATCAAAACCCTACCCCAGGCTGCCTTCCAGAAAAATCCAACCGCAACTCTTTTCGAAAACAACCAATGAAGCATAGCGGCGATAATTGGCTATTGCTTCGCGTACTCCAGTGGCGTATATTGCCCCATGCAAATTGTCGAGACGCCCGTTTTCACTCGCCAACTGACATCTCTTTTAACTGACGAAGAGTATCGTGAACTTCAAAACGAATTGATCGTCCGTCCCGAAGCTGGAGATATCATTCGAGGAAGCAGCGGATTACGAAAGATACGATGGCGTATTTCGGGACGAGGAAAGCGAGGCGGGATTCGTGCAATTTACTATTGGATTCCGACCCGAAAGAAACTTTTGATGCTTTTTCTCTATCCAAAGAATGTGCAGGATGATTTAACCTCCGAACAACTGAGAATTTTGAAATCTCTTGTCGAGCAGGAGCTCAAATGAAAAAAGAATTATTTGAAGAACTTTTGGAAAGCGTAAAGCAAGGCGGCGCAATCTTGCGTGGAGAGATGAAGCCAAGTCGAGTCTTTAAGTTTCGCCAACCAGACGTGCGGTCGATTCGAGATCATTATGGACTGTCTCAACCGAAATTTGCCGATATGCTTGGCATCAGCGTTTCCACCTTGCGCAATTGGGAACAAGGCAGAAGAAAACCGGAAGGCGCGGCGCGTATTTTGTTGCTCGTTGCTGCAAAATATCCGGAGACAGTTCTTGAAGTGGTTAGCCAATCTTCCAAAAGCGTAGCCAAGAAAAATGGGAGAACGGCTGCAACGAGATAAACGGATTCGCGCAAAAGTTGATCTTAATATAACGACGATTACACCATGACACAGCAATTAAAACCGTTAACCGAAATCACCCACGAGGCTATACAAGTTTTGTGCAAAGAAATCGGAATCGTGAACACCATCCGCTTTATTAACCAGTTTACGACAGGCCACGGGAATTATACCGAAGAACGTGAGCAGTTGTTCGGGGATTTATCCTTGGGCGAAGTCGTATCCGAAATAAAGCAGATGAGGAAAAGCGATTCCTGATTCATGGCGGATAGGCTTTTGCAAAATCTGTAAAATGTGGTTATGAACCCTCATGCCAAGAATATCAAAGTGCTGGATGACTACCAACTCGCGTTGGAGTTTGAAAACGCGTAGCGGCGAATTTTTAATTTGAAGCCCTAATGGAATGAGCTTTGCATGTGCTTTTGAGCAAAACGCGGAGTTCATCCTATGTTCACAAATATGAAAAGAATATCGTTAATCGCCCTGCTCTTTGGCCAGGTCGCATTTGCGCAGACCGACTCGCCTAAGGCGCTTATTTCGCAGCTTGATAGCTACGAATCACGCTATCGCAGCGCCAGCGCCGCAACGGAAATCCTCTCACGCCAAGCCGATAGTTTGGCTAAGGTTATTCAAAAGCGCAAAAGCGATAACTCCAGAAATATTTTGAGCGATCGCGCCTTGGCAGAGGGGCTACGCCTTTCGCAAGAACTTTCCGGCAAGCTGCAAGCTGCGCAGCATCTTGAAGCAATGCAGCTCGATAGTTTGATTCGAAAAGCTGAGCAAACGCTCAAAATTCTGAATGATGAAGTCACGCGGCTCACCATCCAGTTTAGCGCGGCGAAGTCGAGCGGCAATTCGACGCAAAAAAAGTTCTTTGCGGGAGAATTGCGCGAGGTTGAAAAACTGCGCCAGCGTTGCCAGGCGCTTTTAAAAAATTCGCCGGCGCCGGCGCCGCTCATGCAGGTGATGATTCAACCCGACGACTCGCCGGAAATGATCGTGCAAAAAACCGACTTTGTGCTCGATCAATCGGATCGTCTGCGCCGCAACGCGCAGCAGACCGAAGAAAAGGCGAAGCAAGTGCGCCAGGAGCTTGCCATGCGCGAGCGCCTCGCCGACTTTGTGCAAGACTTGCGGGTGTTCGATCCAAGCGCGGAAGCGGCGCAGGGCGCTCCGAAGAGCGGGGAAGTGACTGCCGGGCCGCAGGGGGAAAGCGGCTCGTTTGCCGATCGGGCGTCTGCGCAACCCATCAGCAGCTTGCTTCTGGCGAACGATAGCGTGTGGCCGCAGGATATTTCGCAGCTTTCGAATGCCGATTTGAAAAAGTGGATTGCCCATCTTGAAAATCAGCGGAAGTATTGGCTGGCGCAGGCCGACAGCCTGGTGAAGCGCGCGCTGGACATGCGCAAATCAATCGACCGTAAAACTCAAGAACGCTAAATGGCTTGGCGCGTCACTTTCGCCCTCGGGCTGTTGCTCTTCGCTCTCGCTTCGCGCCTGTGTTTTTCGCAAAGCGAGTGGCTTCTCTCCAATCGATTGCAGGCCGGCGGCGAGCACGATGACAACATCTTCGAGTCGAGCGCGCGGCCGACGAGCGCGTATTCCGGCAGGCTGCTTTTCAGCAGCCGCGCCGATCGCTCGTGGCAGCGCGCGCAACTCTTTCTTGCCTACTCCGGCGGCTTGCAGACTTACGCCTCTCATTCGGTTGAAAACAAGCTTACCAACGAAGCGAGCGCCGAGGCGCGCTGGAATGTGAGCCGCTGGTGCCAGCTTCGCGGCGCGTTGAACGGCACGCTGAAGATTTATCTCAACGACCGATATGATTTCGGCACCACGCAATCGGCGCTCAATGTCGCGCTGCTGATGCCGCGAAACTGGACGCTGAAGCTTTCGGCGACCACGGCGCGTCTCGATTACGCCGAATCGGATGATTTTGATTTTCTCAGTCGAGCATTTGGCGCAACCGCGCGTCGCCCCATTTCCGGATGGCTGATTGCAGAAGGCGGCGCACATTTTTCGCGCTTGGAGTATTTGCGTTTTGCCTTCGATTATGCGCCGTTTGGCTTTTGGTCTCCGACCGATGAAAAGCAGCGCGATTCCCAAACCAGCATACACGCTCGCCTGATCATCGGACGCAGGTTTTTGGTGAATCTCTCCGGCGAGTGGCAGCGAAACTCGTCCAACAGCCTCGGCTATGATTACGAGCGATGGCGCTTCTCGTTGATTGCGGCGTTACGCCTGCATTCAAAGTGGTTGCTCCGAATTGCGGCTCTTCGCCAGCATAAGAAATATCTCGAGGCGTTGCCGCCAATCCTTCCCATCGAGCTTGACACCGAGCGCAACGAAAGCAACTTCGTCGTCGCCGATCTGAGCTATGATTTGTCCTCTCATCTGGGTTGGTTGTTGCGCGCGTCTTATTATGACAACGAGGCCGCCATCCGCGGATTGTTTTATCAAAAGACCGTTCTCTTCTCCGGAATCGAATATCGGTTTTAAGCGAAGTCGGACTTTCACAAAAGGAATTGCCGAATCTTTGAAAATCTATCTGTGAAAGTCCGACTTCACACCCGCCGCCTTCAAAAATCTGAAAACCCATTCAAAAGTTTAAGCTCCAATACTTATAATAATTAGAATAAAGGCTGAACATAGGCTATTTTTCATGGCCAAAGACTGGCATTGGGATTGCCAATTGAACTGGCAAATGCTGTTCTATTGACGAAAGGCATATCAAATAGGACGTCATAAATTTTTTCGGAGGCCAATTGTGTTACGTTATGCGCTGACAATATTACCGGTACTGATAATGAATTTGTTCTCGGCGGGATGCGAACACAGCGTTCAATCTCCTGCCGGTGGACAGTTAACTTATGAATCGATTCTCAATGACTACAGTTCGATTACTAACCCGCGCGAACGCTGGCGCGCATATGATTTGAAAGATTATGTTATTGAGCAGGAACAACTCTGCTTTTGCCCGCCGCCGCATGGGTTTATTCGACTAGTGATCAAAGACAATAAAGTTGTCGAGGGATTCAAAGATGACGGCACGGCGCTGACTGCCGAGGAACTGCAATGGCAAAAAACCGTTGACGAGCTTTTTGATTGGATCGAAGAAGCTCAATCGACGAATCCACGGACGCTCGATGTTGAGTATGATTCGAAGTATGGCTATCCCACGCGAATCGTCTATGACCAGAGCGAGTTCATGGCGGACGAGGAGGAGACGTATTCCTTGCGAGGATTGCAGAGAATCGCTCATTGATGCAGGATTAAGAAAAAGCTGCGATTCGATCTGCTGCAAGTAGCTCCGATTGATCTTTAGCTATTTGCTTTCTGGAGTGGTCAAACATGCCGGCCAAAAGATTTTCTGTTTTCATTTTCTGTGCCTGCTTCGTTTTGATGACGGCCTGCGAGCATAAGGCCTTCGACTTCAGCTCCTATGCTGCAGCGCGCGCCCGATGGCTCTCATACAACTACACGACTTACCAGATCGAGCAGGAGCGAATTTGCTTTTTTTGCCAATCGCCTCAGGGGCTTGTGCAGCTTTTCATCGTCGACAACAAGGTCACTTCGGGGGTGAGCGCAGTCGAGAGCAGGGCTTTGACATCTTCCGAGCTGGAGTCTTTCAGAACCGTCGATCAGACGTTTGATTGGATCGAGCAAACCAGAAAAACAAAACCCGATCATTTTGAAATCGACTACGACCCTCAATACGGTTATCCGGCGCGGATTGAATATAAACAGAGTGAGAATGCTTTGGATGGGGGAATCACGAATCATATGCGCAATTTACAAGTAGCTGTATTCTTAAAATCATCTCAAGAGAGGCTCAAATGAAATCCCACGTTTTGAAAGTCTACTTGACCGCCATCTTATTTTTATCTTTTGCTTCTTTTATTGCCTGCGACCAACCGCGCCTCTTTGATGCGAAGGAAACCACGCAATCAAAAGACCAATCGCCCTTAAAGGGTTCTAACGGCGATCCGGTGATTAACCTGAGCATCACCGGCGGCTTCGCCGGCGTGAATAAGTCGTTGGTGATCGACAGCAACGGCTTCGTGAGCTTCACCGACTTCGTTGCTGGAAACACGCGCTACACGGATTATTTGACGGCAACTGAGTATGCAGGGCTATTGGCAAAATTTGTCGCGGCTGATTTCTTTCACCTCAATGATGATTACCTGACGCCGAACGCCGCCGATCTTTTTTTCTATGATCTGACCTTCACGCAAAACGGCGTGAACAAGCGTGTGGTCACCGATCATCTCACCGCGCCGGAGAGCTTGCAAGCAATCGTCGAGGCGCTGGATCGAATCATTAGAGAGATGGTCGAGAATAATCTGCAATTGATTTTGACCGCTGATCGTGATTCCTTTAGGAGTGGAGAAACCGTCAAGCTCACTTTCGCCGTCACCAATCTCTCGGATCGGACGACGACACTCAACTTCAGCGACGGCCAGGTTTTTGACTTCTACGCCATCCCCGCATCAAACGCCGCGGCGCGCGCGCCGGTGAGAGAATGGAATTGGGCGCACGGATTAGCCTTCACGCAAGCAACGCAAACGATAAGTCTCGCTGCCGGCCAACAAGCCGTCTATGAAATTGAATGGAATGGTCGTGCTAACAACGGGCAGCAGTTGCTCGGTAGCGTCTTGGTCGGCGCTGATCTGGTTTCGGTGCCGGGCGGCAGCGCACGATTGTTGCCTTTGCATATTGAGCAGTAAACAGCCTTGCTTTTGCTGTGAAAAAAAAAGAGAGTAGCCCAGTGAAGACGCCGGTGATCGTTGCATTGTCAATTTTTCTTTCAGTGTTTTCAAACGAAGCAACCGCACAAACGAAAACGCACTTTGAAATCGGCGGCGGATACGCTTCCAATACGCTGAGCACCGGCGTATTAAGCAATTGGGAGGGCGGGTGGTCGATCAATGTGGCGGCGCTTTATGATCTGGCTGCCTGCCTTCAACTTACTGCAAGGACAAGCTACCAGCAGCATGATTATGCCGGCAACTCGCTTCAGCTTGTAACTCCTCGTGTTTTGAGTTTTCGTCGGGAAATTGACGGTGACAATACTCATGTCTATGAGCTTTCTTTCGGAGCGCGCTTTGTTGATAAGGCAAAGATTAAATTGTTTTTCGCCGTGCGTGGCGGATTATTGTGGATAGATGCCGGCAGGATCAGGATAGCGCAAAGGTATTTGTACGCACCGGATATCCTCAGCATCTCAAATTACCCCGGCTCCGGCGAATCACTTCGGAAAGGTTTTGTTCTCGTCGGCTCCGGATTTCTTATCCCAATAATAGATCGCTTGAACCTTGTTTTGGAAAGCGGCCTGTTGAGCACTTTTGATCGTGAAGAAGTGATCATTCCATTGACCGCATCGGTGCAGATTGGTTTGTGAGATGTCCGAAAAGTGAAATGATATGATGAACACCATCAAAGAGAAAATTGCCCGTCATTCCAGCCGCCGAAAGCGGGTGCAGGGCTTCAACCATGCTTGTCTTCTGCTTTTCATCAGCGGCCTTTTTTTCCTCAATGTGTCCTGCCAAGACAACTATTCGCTCTACGACGATATCGCAACCGGGATTACTGTTGCGCAGGTCTATTCCCATGGCGACGCAAATTACAAACCCGTGCCGGATTCGTTGCGGCTGCGCTTTCAGCCGCAATTGCGCATGTTGCGCTGCACCGTCGTGGCTGAGGGATGCGATCCGCATCTTGAAGCGCGGCTCGAAGCGACATCCACCCAACTGACAATTCATTTTGACATGAAAAACGCCTGCGTGCATGATGCGCCGGAATATTTTGACGTTGATATTTTTGTAAGCCCGGTTCATCCCGATAGCTTTAATTTGGTTGTTGAGCAGATAAATCTTGCGACGAACGATCCTGCGTCGCGGCGTGTGGCGCTCAGCGAGCGTGTGAATGTGCGCACGCTGCCGGGGTTTTGATGAATGGAGATGACTATGAAAAACAAAATCGTTCAACTCGCTTTGCTCGCCCTCGTGTATGCGCTCTTTGCCAATTGCGAGCATTCGTCCGTCAATCCGGTGCAAAGAATTTTTCGCGAATTGACGCCGCTTGAAAAAAGTCTGGTCGAGTCCGACAATAAATTTGGCCTCAAGCTCTTCCGCGAAGTCATCCACGCCGAAGTTGATAAAACCAAAAATGTTTTCATCTCGCCGCTGAGCGTCTCCATGGCGCTGGGCATGACGCTCAACGGCGCCAACGGTAGCACGCTTGAGGCGATACAGGAAACTCTCGAACTGGCGGGATTGACGACCGAAGATATCAATCAGTCCTACAAAAGCCTGATCGAGCTGCTCGTGCAGCTTGACCCGCAAGTAAAATTTCAGATCGCCAACTCCATTTGGTATAAACAAGGCTATACGTTCAGGCAGGAGTTCATCGATCTCAATAAAACGTTCTTCAATGCGGTGGTGCGTGCTCTGAATTTCGCCGATCCAGGCGCCAAAGACGTCATCAATGGCTGGGTCAAGGAAAAGACGAACAACCTGATCGACGGGATCATCGATGAAATCAAACCCGATCACGTGATGTTTTTGATCAACGCCATCTACTTCAAGGGATTCTGGACCAGCAAGTTTGATCCGGCGAAAACCCAGGATGATCTCTTTGTCGGCCCTGGCGGCGCGACCAGGCCCTGCAAGATGATGCATCAGCAGCAGGATTTCATGTATTTTGGGAATGCCTCGATGCAGGCGATTGATTTGCCTTATGGCGATGCCGGATTCAGCATGACGATCTTATTGCCAAGAGTTTCCGGGCAAATCGATTCGCTGATCAGTGTGTTGACGCCGGAAAAGTGGACAGAATGGACGGACAATTTTAGCGCGCAAAAAATCGAGCTTGAGATGCCCAAGTTCACGACCGAATACGATATCAAGCTGAACGACGCGCTCTCAGCCTTGGGCATGGGCGTCGCCTTTACGGACTTAGCCGATTTCACCCGAATGTATGAACCCGGCGGCCTGGCCATCGACGAGGTGAAGCACAAAACTTTTGTCAAGGTCGACGAGGAAGGCACCGAAGCCGCGGCAGTGACTTCCGTAGGAGTGGTCGAGACCTCGCTTCCGCAGATTATTTCGATGCGCATCGATCATCCTTTTATCTTTGCCATTCGCGAAAATCTTTCGCAGACGGTTTTGTTCATCGGAAAAATTGTTGCGCCGGAGTGATCACGCATGAGAGTCAAAATCTTTTTTACAATCGTTCTGTCCGTCACGTTCATCGTCCCAACAATATACGCGCAATCTTCTGCGCGTCTCGAACCCTTCGGCTTGCAAGGAAAAGCCGTGACCTCGTTGGGCGTTTATGGATCGCTCTACGCCGGCACCGATGGGAACGGTGTTTTTGAGCGGGGTGTTTTTGATAACGACACCGGCTGGGTTTCGCTCGGACTCGAAGGCAAAAAGATTCGATCGGTTTATCCACATAAGTACGGCCCGCTTGGTTTCGCGACAACGGCGGGCATCGAGCTGCAGCCCAGCGATGCCGATTCCATTCTCATTTATTGTTCTGTCTCTGATCAGCCTGAATGGGCCGTTACTGATAGCGGGATGAATCGCAACGAGGTGACAGTCATTCGCTCGCTCGACGGTTTTCCGGATGAGAGCGTTTGCGGCGAGACCTTTGCCGCGAGCGTCGGCTCAGGTGGTCTAATTTGGCGACGCGGCTTCACAAGTGCGCGGTGGGAAAAAGTTTTCGATATAGGTTTCGGTATCGCCAACGTCGTGCGCGCGGACGAGCGCAGCGGCAATGTGTGGGCTGGCGGCGAAACCAGCATCTTTGCGCCGTGGATCGCCAGGTCAATTGATCAGGGCGATAATTGGGAAATCTCGTATCCCGATCTCGCCGGCGACAATGCATGCAATTCCATCGTGATTCATCCCGATAATCCCGACATCGTTTTTGCCGGCATGGAGGGAGCGGTGATCAAAACAACCGATGGTGGAAAGAATTGGAGCTACACCGGTTTGCGCGATACGCCGGCTTACATGTATGGTTTGGCTCTTGACGCAGCCAATCCATCTCACATATTTGCAGGCGGCTTGATCGCGAATCCCAACAGTTGGGCGCTGTGGGAAAGTCTTGATGGAGGCGAAACCTGGCAAGAAATTCCATCACCCGTTTTGGTGACGCCGGTTGTCGTCGCCGGTATTTCGAGTATCGTCGCCGACCCATCCAGAGCCGGCGTGATTTACATCGCAACCTTCGGTCACGGTGCGTGGAAATATGAAAACATGACGACCGGCGTTAATGATCCTCCCGAATCTTCTCTTCCGTTGCAATTCATGCTCGAACAAAACTATCCGAATCCGTTCAACCCCGAAACTAAGATTCGTTTTGAAATTCCGCCGGCGCTCGTTGGCTCTCCAGCGCAATTGACTATCGTCGATGTGCGCGGAGTGTTGGTGCGGGTGTTGGTTGATCGAAAGCTAAACACCGGTTCGCACGGCGTCAAATGGGATGGCAAAAATGAAAAGGGCGAACTTGTAGCTTCCGGTGTTTATTTCTGTCGTTTGCAAATTGGAAATTCTCGTCAGGTGCGCAAGCTCAGTTTGCTGCGATAAAACAGGAGGGATGTCATGAAAAAATTATCCATTACTTTTCTGCTTTTGGCCGCTCTGGCCTGCACGCACACGACCGACCCCGTCTCTGCTCCCGATGGCGAATCTATTAGCATTTCTGCCGTTGATGGAAGTTCTATCATCTTCAATCAAACCGGCAGAACGATTCATTATTGGATGGTGAATCGCGAAGTTTTGGCGTCTATCAATTACACGTTAAGCAGATGTTCAGATAGTCCGG